>NPIF01000291.1_pt2 | contig 113599 bp, 96 predicted proteins | sample 8637461 | NCBI WGS metagenome assembly NPIF01 (sample SAMN07420641, study PRJNA396082) | bioreactor metagenome | isolation source: sample BR12 brine-fed electro-methanogenic bioreactor BR | place: Japan: Kochi | collected 2016-12-09 | reverse complement strand
CGCGTGGCCCTGGGAGGCGAGGATCTCGCCAAGATCAGTGCAGATCTCCAGGAGCGCATCGGAACCTTCGTTCTGGAAGACACTTCGGGAAACCTGCCGAAGGCCATCCACGCGGGAAAAAGGCTCTAGGCGAAATTCGAAAAAACGGGGAAACGGAGGAAGAGGAGTTTTTCAAACCCTTCCCTACGTACATGAAGCGATAACCTCTGGAGCCGTGGCAAGAGAAACCCAAATCTCTTGCCACGGCTTTCCGTTTGCAGTCGTTTGCAGTGATATACATACCTCGATTAACTAAAAAACCCAAATCTACAAGACCACCTTGAAGACCGCCTTGCGAGCTTGCTGAAGGGGTAAACGACCCTCCAAAAGAATGCATGCTTCTTTTCCAATGCCAAAAGCAAGGCTTTTCTTCGGGAAAACATAACGAAAAACGTTACGAATGCGATTCTCAAGCTACCTATCATGCGATATCTATTTTGACATGCATGAGCTGTTTTCACACGAAAAAATTTCTTCGGAGACACTTTCTTCGAAAGAACGGCAATAATTCATAGATTTTTCATGCAACTTAAGGATATGGTGAAATTTCCAAAGCTTAATTGAGAGAAAGAGATTTACCCTCGTACGCTTATCATTCAGGTCCACCATAAGGATCTCTTCAATCTGTTTTTTTCGGTAAACCATGGTATTGATATGCACATGCATTCGCTTGGCCGCTTCGGCAAGAGAGTTTCTCTCAAGCAATGCCTCCAGAGTGAGAAGAAGTTCGAATTTCTCTCCCTCCTGAGGAAAAAGGGGGTGTAAAACCTCTTCGGCAAAAACGCTCTGTTCGCGATGTTTTTGATTAATAAAAATTCCGTAACCCAAATCATGATAATGGAAAATTTTTCCCGAAAGGCCAAAAAGGCTTCCATAAGCAGCTCTATGTGCCTGTTCAAGCGTCACATGAATCTCCGAAAGGACACATGGTTTTTCCGCTATACCCAAGGCCAGCTTTTTCCCAGGGAAAAGGTAATGAAGCGCTTCAAGAATATCTTCCCCGATTTCGAAGGTCTCGTCTCTTGAGTTTGGGTATACAAAATCTTCTTTCACGAGGGGAGAAAAAAACGCCACTCCCTCGGAATAACACCATGAAAAAATTTGCATTTCCCTGTTTAGATATTCTACCGCATGGTTTTGCCAGGCATGAAGCAGAAGAAGATACTCTTCTGAATGGTTGTCATTCCATATGCTGGAATTCTCGTGAAGAGGTTCGCAAATAAAGCCCGTGCAAAGAGATGTGGCTTCTGATATCTTAAAATTACGTAAAATTTCTTGCGCATTCGAGGAAAGAGATACATCCCCTGCTAAAATACTGTACACAAGACGAGCCCGATACGAATGGAAGCGCTTCTCTTGGGGCATAACGGAAAGAGGGGAGAAATCATTTTTCGATCTCAAAGATCTCCCTGCATTAAGTACAAGAAAAAACCCTGCAAGTATACGTTTTGAATCCAGGAAAAAGGGAGTACAGTAACAGCTCGCGACAATATTAAAAACCATTCCCGGCTGACTCTTATATTCATAAATTGTGGAGACGGGCTTGCCTTTTCGGCTTGCCATGCGGATATGAAAAAGTATATCTGTACAAACATGGGCAGGAAAAAGAGAATGGATAGCACGTCCTTCAAAATGCAAAACCAATGGAGGCATATTCGCAACATTACAAATATGGTATTTTACAAAAAGACCGTCTTCAGTTACGAGTGAATACGCATCAACCTCTTTGATTCCTTCCTGCCGCATAATTCCTTGTACTATAGAGTGAAAATTTGCATCCAAAAACGAACGATCTGTCATGAAAATTCACCCCGCATTCCTTTTCTGCGTTTGTCAATCTAAAAGGATCCCGCCCTCTGGGCTAAGAGTTATCCTTTCTTTGCTCTCTCGGAAAATCGGTAGGACTCTCCGTTGAAGAAAAGGGAGTGGAAATGATGGGTAAGGCTGTCGGATAACGCCGCCGCGGCAAGCAAAACATCCTGCAAGACTTCGGTCCGGAGGCTGGGTTCGAGATTCGTTGCAATCAGTACAATCCCCCTTTCATGGCGTTCCGAGAAGAACTGGAAGAGCATGGCGCCTCCGAGCCCGAGGCCGATGTAACCCAGTTCGTCCAGGATCACAAGACCGAACTTCTTGTAGGATTTCAAGTTCTCGGGAAGCCGGCGCTCGTCCTTAGCGGCGAGAAGCTCCTGAGCCAGACTGGCGGCGGTGGTAAAACGCACGACCTGTCCCCTTTTCGACTGCCATTGAGATCCCAAGTAGGTTCCTTTACCTTACCAAAACCACTTTCCACTACGCTAAAGCAAGCTTTCCCAGGATAACACGACACATACTCAAAGGGGAACCATATTCTTTGTACTGCAAATACAAAAAAGACATGGCAATATTGGCATACAATACCAGTCAATATTTTGACACAAAGAGTATTATAACCCTACTCAATTGTGGCCATAATACTGCGAGGATTTAAAATATGAAATATTAGAAACAATCTAACGAGCCGGGGGTGATATGAAGAAATTTACACATTACGTTCACAAGGGGTTATAGGTTGCTTTTGTAATTTTACAGAAACACTTACGAGTACGGAAAATCGCATTACAAATGAGTATTGAATAAGAAGTTTTCCTGCAAAAATATACCCTTGCGAGCTTAGTGGGATTATTTTTATTTTATGGTGTTTTGCGGCGTTGGTTTTAGATGGTGGTTTTTATTTTTTAAGGAGGATTACAATATGGCTTCCAAAGAAAACAGTGGTGGTTTTACAACAAGGTGGGGTCTGATTCTCGCCACTATCGGCATGGCGGTGGGAACGGGCAATATTTGGCGCTTTCCTCGTATGGCCGCCAAAATGGGAGGCGGTTCCTTTATTATCGGAGTGGTTATCGCCATGATTCTCTGGGCGGTTCCTCTGCTTATCGCGGAAGCGGTTTGGGGCAACAAAACCCGTATGGGCTGCGGAGGTTCCTTCAAAAAATATATCGGCGAAGAATGGACCTGGGCGGGCAATATCGTGGGCTTTATTTGTGCCGGTATAGCTTTCTACTATGCGGTAGTTCTCGGTTGGTGCTTCCGTTATGTCGTTTACGGCATTCAGGGAGTGCTCAAGTCGGCGGATTCCGCCCAGCTCTGGGACACCTTCTCCCAAGCTACGGGATCTGCCGCATGGAGCATGAACGGTGCCGCTCCCTGGCACCTCATCGCCATGCTGATCGTTCTGGTAGTTGCCGTTCGGGGAATCGAGGCGGGAATTGAAAAGGTTTGCAAGGTTCTTATTCCCGCATTATTTATACTTCTGGTTATTATCATGGTCCGAGCTATCACTCTTCCCGGAGCGACTGCGGGACTTCAGTTTCTCTTTCAGCCCGACTGGAACTCCATGCTCACCGGACGGCTCTGGATAGAGGCCTTCACTCAGGCGGCATGGTCTACCGGGGCCGGTTGGGGACTCATGCTTACCTACTTCATCTACACCAAGAGCAACGAAGATACGGTGCTGAACGCCACCACGGTCTGCTTCGGCGATACCAGCGCGGGGCTTCTGGCGGTTATGTGCGTGGTTCCCACCATCTTCGCCCTGGATCCCAACGCGGCGGACTTTCTTGTGGGAAGCACCAGCAACGGCCTGGTCTTCGTGCACCTGGTCACCCTCTTCCAGCAGATGCCCGCAGGGCAAATCATCGGCCTTCTCTTCTTCCTCGCCCTTACCTTCGCAGCACTCAGCTCCACCTTCCCCATGCTGGAACTGGTAGCCCGGTTCTTCATGGATGCGGGGTTCCCCCGCAAGAAGGCTCTTCTGGTAGGGGGCATTCTCATGTACGTACTGGGAATTCCCTCGGCCATGAACATGAACTTCCTGGACAATCAGGACTGGGTCTGGGGCGTGGGGCTTCTCGTCTCCGGCCTCTTCTTCTCCCTGGGAGCCATCAAGGTAGGAGTGAACAAAATCTGGAAAGAGGACATCGAGCCCAATGCGGACCTGAAATGGCCCTGGCTCTTCAAGCTCATCTACCTTTTCCCGGTGTGGTTCGTGATTCTCTTCGGATGGTGGATCTACCAGGCTGCCAGCATGTACCCCGGAGAGTGGTGGAAGTTCTGGCCCGTGTACGATTTTGCAGGATTCTCCTACAGTCTCAGCCCGGGAACCATTTTCTTCCAGTGGGCAATTGTCTTCGTTCTCGCCTACGCTCTCAACAAATGGTTCAACAATAAATACCTGTATCAGTTCGATCCGGAAAATCCTGAAATGGGCAAGAGGATCTTTTAAGGATCACATATTGAAGAGAACATACAAGGAGGTACATGTATATGTCCTGGCAAATGAATATGGTTATCGTGTTACTCGTCGTGTGGGGAGGCTTCGCCCTCTGCATAAAAAGAACTATGAGCTCCGAGGCAGAAAAGAAATAAGGACTCTCCCGGACGTTTCATAACGATTGTTCTTCCATATACCCTTCCTTAAAGCATTTAGAGGGCTTGCCGAAGCCCTCTAAATGCTCTCATTTTCCTCACACCTGTTTATTTAAAAGAGCATCTTCGAATCAATACAACCCCACCGCCCGAACCGGAGCGCCGTCGCTTTTCTCTATCTTCAGGGGAAGGCAGCAGAGAAGAACATTCTTCTCCGGCAGAGCTTCCAGGTTGGTGAGGTTCTCCACGATCACCATTCCTGCACCGAGAAGAATCCGGTGATTCTCCAGCTCGAAAGAATCCATGGAATCCACGGAAATCATATCCACCGCGATGCCCTGAAGAGGAAAGCGGGTAAGCCACTGACACGCCTCCTGGGTAAGCACCGGATAGCTTCCGAAATAGTTCTCTTCTCCCCAGAAACGTGACCATCCCGTATGGAGCACCAGAAAACCTCCCTTTTCGAGGTCTTTCTCCAGAGAACGCAGATCCTTGAGGCCTATGGTGGCACAGGAGACGTTTCGAAAATCCCCCACCGTGGCGGGGCCGATAAAATGGGAGACCTCGAAGGTGTCCAGGGTGGCCCGGGTGGGCAGGAGGTGCGCCGGAGCATCCATATGGGTTCCCGTGTGGCTGTAGAAGGTAAGCAGTTTTTCCGCAAAACCTTCTTTTGCAATGGTGGTGGCCTCCTGGATGCGAGGCGGTTCGGTTCCCGGATAAACGGGCATGGAAGGACAGATCGTCTGGGTAAGGTCTATGGCTTTCAATGCAAAAGACTCCTTTCGGGAAAAAACAATGGGAATAGAGAGTATACACCGCATAGTATAGCAAAGCCCGAAGAGAAATCAGCCTTCGCCAGGGAAGCCCCGGTACTTTTCCCGAAAAAGGAAAGTTCTTCCGCATTTCCGGCATGGCATGGCTCTTCTCTCCGCATCCGGGAATTCCCCTGCGGGAAAGTTCGAAAAGGCCCCTTCCGGAGAAGCCTTGCGGCCTTTTCCGAAAGGGGCCTTTTATCGTTGAATTTACATGTCAGTTCACTTCTAAAATTCGCTCCAGCGCCTCCAGAGCAAGAAAATACCCCGCTCCTCCAAAACCCTCGATACGCCCCCGCACCACCGGAGCGATACAGCTGGCATGGCGGAATTCCTCCCGGGAAGCGGTGTTGGAAAGATGCAGCTCGATCACGGGAAAGGGCATGGCGGCGATACAGTCCCGGAGGGCGTAGCTCGTATGGCTGTAGGCTCCGGCGTTGATCACCGCCCCGGAAAGAATCAACCGATGCTTATGCAAAAAATCCAGCAGAACCCCTTCCTGGTTGCTTTGCATCCAGAGAAGGCGAATTTCCCGCTCCTCGCTCCAGAGTTGGCAGGCCTCTTCCAGATCTTCCAGGGTTCGGGTTCCATAAATGTGAGGCTCCCGAGTTCCCAGAAGGTTAAGATTGGGGCCGTTAAGAACCCCATAGGTTTTTCCCTTCACGTAATCACTGCCTTTCGTTCTCTTCTTCGCCCTTTTCTTTCGAGCCCGAACACGGTCAGAAATCCCGGCACTCCAGAAGCTCCTCGTAACTTTCCCGCACCAGCTCCGGAGGAGCTTCTGCGGTAATCATGGAGATATCCCCGTGCCGGGGAATCACCAGGGACAAGGTTCCCCGACGGATTTTCTTGTCCCGTTCGAGATAGGGGGCAATCTCTTTCCAGGGACGATCCGGCCGGAGGGGGATACCGAAGGCTCGGAGCAATTTTTCCAGGTTTTCCTCGTCCTCGGCGGTACAGTATCCCATTTTTCGGGAGAGCCGGGTAACCACGCGCATTCCCACTCCCACCGCATCCCCGTGCTGCCAGCCTTGATAGGCGGAAGCGCTTTCCAGGGCATGCCCCAGGGTATGCCCCAAATTGAGGCGCATCCGGGCATGGGATTCCCGGGCGTCCTCCCCCACCACCTTGAGCTTGCAGGCAGCACACCAGGCCACGAGCTCCGTAAGAACTTCGGGATCTCGTGCCAGGATTTTTTCCCGGTGCTCCCAAAGCCAGGAGAAGAGGCGGGGATCTTCTCCCAGGCCGTATTTCACCGCTTCTCCGAGGCCCTGGCGATACGCATCGCCGCTCAAGGTCTGGAGGGTCAGCACATCCGCCAGCACCAGCCGGGGATGGTGAAAGGCCCCCACCAGGTTTTTCCCTTCGGGGAGGTTGATGCCCGTCTTGCCGCCCAAAGCGCTGTCGATCTGGGCGAGCAGCGTGGTGGGACACTGTACGTAGTCCATGCCCCGCATCCAGGTGGCGGCGGCAAATCCCGCCGCATCACCCACGGTGCCGCCTCCCAGGGCGGCGAGAAGATCTCCCCGGTGCACTTTCTCCCGAAGAAGGGTTTCATAGATTTGGAAAAGAGAATCCCGGGTCTTGGCAGATTCTCCCCGGGGAAGCCCGTGCAGGGGTTTTTCGAAGGGAAGTTTTTTCGCGAAAAGGGGAAGGGTAAGCTCGTCTCCCACCACCAGGGAGGGAAGAAATTCCAGAGATTTCCAGCAGGCCTCGTCTTCCAGGATTCCCGGACCCACCATCACCGAATAGTCGTATCCCTCTCCCCGGGCCTGGAGCACCCGACGAGAGGAAGATCCGAAAGAGGGAAAAGGGTTCTCTTCCAAAATTCGAAGCACCTCCCCGGCAATTTCTCCGGGGGTTTTCTCCTCCGTGGAAATATGAAAATTTCCCGCTCCATATCCGGAAGCCCGTTTTCGGAGAAGTTGTTCCACCTCCCGGGGATCCAGAAGGGGACGGGCCTTCTGTTCCGCCTCCCCCAGGCGTCGGAGAATCTCCTCTCCCGAGGCTTCCAGCACCACCAGCCGTCCCGATGCGGCAAGCTCTTTCCGAAGAGAAAGATCTTCCAGCACTCCTCCTCCCAAAGCCACCACGCATCCCTGAAGGGGAAGAAGATTCCGTACCATTCGGGCCTCGGATTCCCGAAAGGCGCTCTCTCCGAACTGCTCGAAGATGGAGGCGATGCTCCGCCCTTCCCGCTCTTCCACCAGAGCATCCGTATCGAGAAAGGGCCGGTGCAGTCGGGAGGCGAGAATCTTCCCCACCGTGCTTTTGCCGGTGCCCATGAATCCCCCGAGATAGATATTTTCAGGCATGCCCAAGTCCTCTCTCCATTCTGGCCCGATGTTCGGAAAAACGGCTCTTCAGATCTTCCATGCGGTCTCCTCCGAACTGCTCCATGATCGTTCGGGCGAGTACCCAGGCGATAAGGGTCTCCCCCACCACGCAGGCCGAGGGGACCGCACAGGCATCCCCCCGCTCCACGTGAGCCTCCTGGGGCTGATGGGTGCGGAGATTCACCGATGCCAGGGGTTTTTTAAGGGTGGGAATGGGCTTCATGGTGGCCCGGAAAAGAAGATCCTCCCCGTTGGTAACGCCCCCCTCGATTCCCCCCGCCCGGTTCCGGCTCCGGCGGTATCCTCCCTCGGGAAGAGGAAGTATGGGGTCGTGGGCCTCGCTTCCCGGACATTTTCCGAGTTCCTCTCCATCCCCCACTCCCACCGCCTTGATCCCCGGAAGTGCCATGAGGGCTCCCGCACAGAGACCGTCGAGCCTTCGATCCCACTCCACGTAGGATCCTATCCCAGGGGGCATTCCCGCCACCCGGATACAGAAGGTGCCTCCCAGGGTTTCTCCTTCTTCCAGGGCTCGTTCCACGGGCTTGCGAAGCATGGGCTCCTCCGAAAGCGGACATCCCATATCGGAAATCCGGGCTTCCTGCCACTCCTCGGAGGAGCCCGGAAGCGCCGCCGAAGCGGTGCCGATGGAGGTCACCGCTCCCCAGAGGGTTATTCCAAGCTCTTCCAAGAGCAGCTTCGCCGCAACCCCTGCCAGAGTCCAGGCGGCGGTGCTCCGGGCACTGGCCCGCTCCAGCACGTTCCGCACATCCGGGGTGCCGTACTTGAGTGCCCCCGGAAGATCCGCATGTCCCGGCCGAGGACATTCGGGGCGCACCTTCGCCTCCGCCTCGGGATCCGTACACTCGGGATCCATGGCGGCACGCCAGGCCTCCCCCTCGGTATTTTCGAGAACACATCCGAAGGGGGCTCCGGTGGTAACGCCGTTTCGCAAACCTCCCCAGAAAGAGAGGCGGTCTCTCTCCAGCCCCATCCGGGGGCCCCGGCCGAATCCCCGGCGGCGGCGGCGCAGCTCCTCCTCGAAGGATGCCCGAGGAAGAGAGAGCCCCGAAGGAAGTCCTTCGAGAATGAGAAGCAATCCCCGCCCGTGGGATTCGCCGCTGGTAAGAAAACGCAGGGTCATCGATCCGCCTCCCTTGGAATACCGTACGCCGGAAGATGCCGCAGCTCCGGAGGAACCTCCCGGCCCGTAAAGAGCCGAAAGGCCTCGGCTCCTTGATCCACCAAAAGCTCTTCCCCGGTTACGCAGGGAACTCCGTGCTCCTTCGCCCAGGCTATCGGGGGTGTTTTCTTGCCCGGAGAGTAGACGAAATCCACCAGGTTTCGGGGGGCATTTCGTTCCAGCACCTTCTCCAAAGCCCCTTCAGGCCATGGGGAGGAGGGAAGCCCCAGGGAGGTGGCGTTTATCCAGAGATCCGGGGAGCCCAGATCCTTTTCCAGGGCCTTCCAGGGGAGCACTTTCAGAGGAAGCGTTCCTTTATGTCTCTCCACCAGATTCTCTCCCTTGTCCATGTTCCGGCAGCAGAGAAGCACCTCGTTCCAGCATCGGGAACCCAGGGCAGCCAAGGCTCCCGCCGCGGCGCCTCCGGAGCCGAGAAGAACGCAGCGCCCTCCTGCTTGAGGAAGGTTCAGCCGGGAAAGCCCCTCTTGCAGGGCCAGCACATCCGTATTGTAGCCCCAAAGGGCGTCATGGTGAAAGAGAAGGGTATTCACCGCCCCGGCCCTCTCGGCTTCGGGGCTCAGCTCGTCCGCCACCCGCCAGGCATCCTGTTTGTACGGAAGGGTTATGTTCACTCCCCGGGCCCCCAACACCAGAAGTCCCTCCAGGGCTCCATAAAAATCTTCCGGGGGCACGCAGAAGGGAAGGTAGATGAAGGGAAGTTCCAGGGCCTGGAACCAGGCGTTCTGCATGGACGGCGAAAGGCTGTGTTCCAGGGGATTTCCCAGAATGCCCACCAGCCGGGGAGAAGGGCTCTTCATGCTTCGGAAGCTCCCTTTCGAAAGTCTTCCAGGGAATCGAAAAAGGAAGGATAGGAGATGTTCACGCACGCCGGATCGTCCAGCTCCACGGGGCCCCTGGCGATGGCTGCGGCGATGCTCAGAGCCATGGCGATACGATGATCCCCCAGGGTCTTCACGCTCCCGCCGTGCAGCGGAGTGGGGCCTGCAATGATCCAGCCGTCCTCACGCTCTTCAATATCCGCCCCCAGGGCGGCAAGCCCCTCCGCCATACCCCGGATGCGGTCACATTCCTTGTAGCGCAGCTCCCGGGCTCCCCGGATCTCGGTCTTTCCCTTGGCCTGGGTAGCCGCCACCGCGAGCACCGGCAATTCATCCACCATCCGGGGCACCTCCGAGGCCTCCACCCGGGTTCCCTCCAGAAAAGCGCTTCGTATCCGCAAATTTCCCAGAGGCTCACCGCCGGACTCCCGAAGGTTCTCCACCTGCAGGGAGAGCCCCATACGCTCCAGCACGTCCAGAAGCCCCGTTCTGGTGGGGTTCAGCCCCACGTTTTCCAGAAGCACCTCGGAATCCCGCACCAAAGCGGCCCCTACGATCCAGAAGGCGGCGGAGGAAAAGTCTCCGGGAATCTCCCACTTCGCTCCGGGAAGTTCCGGATAGGGAAAGAGGGTGATTTTGTTCTCCTCCCGCACCAGGGGCACTCCCAGAGAACCGAGCATGCGCTCCGTATGATCCCGGGAAGGAGAGGGTTCCGTCACTGTAACGCTCCCCTGGGAGGAAAGCCCCGCCAGCAGAAGCGCGGTCTTCACCTGGGCGCTCGCCACGGGAAGGGTGAAGGTTCCCCCCACCAGGGAGGCTCCCCGGATGCTCAGGGGAAGGCGATTTCCTCCCTCCCGGCCATCGATACGGGCCCCGGCGGAACGGAGGGGAGCCACCACTCTGTCCATGGGTCGGGTGGAGAGGCTCGCATCCCCCGCAATAATGCCGAAAAAGCCCGGCACTCCCGCCAGAAGACCACAGAGAAGCCGGGCGGAGGTTCCGGAATTCCCCGCATAGAGCACTTCCCGGGATTCCCGGATGCCCTCTCCCCGGCTCACATGCACCCGGGAACCTTCCCGGAGTACCCGGCATCCCAGCTGTTCCAGACATGCCAGGGTACGCCCGCAATCCTCTCCCGGAGCGTATCCGGAAATATCCATACCTTCCCGAGAAAGGGCTCCCAGCAACGCCGCCCGATGGGAAATGGACTTATCCCCCGGCACCGTGCAGCTTCCCCGCATTCCCTTCAGAGGGCTCACTTTTCTCATCTTTTCCACCTCGTCTGTATTTCCTCTAAAATTTCTCGTCTCCAGCCTGCGGCCTCCTGAAAGAGGGCTTCTCCCTCTTCCGGAGAGGCCGCAAGAAATTCCTCCATGAAGGTTATGCACTCTCGCACCGCTTCCGTCAGGGCCTTCCGGTTATACCGGAGCACATCCGCCCCGAGCCAGGGCATTCCCGAAGCGGTGCGGGTGGCATCCCGAAATCCCCCCGCCACGGCCCGGGAGATTCCCGGAAGATTCCGGCTCTTCCGCCCCGCTGCCAGGCTCAGGGCCGCGGCGGTAACCATGGGAAGGTGACTTCCGTAGGCCACCAGGAGATCGTGTTCCTCCGGGGATATCTCGGAGCAAACCGCCCCGAGGCCCCGGATAATCTCCCTCCCAAGCTCCACTGCCAGAGGGTCCGAATTTTTCCGGGGAACGAGAAAGCAGAGACAGTTCCGGAAAAGTTCGGGTTCCGCCTGGGCGATGCCTCCCACTTCCTTGCCCGCCATGGGGTGCAGCCCCACGTAGGGGCTCCCCCAAATCTCCTCCAGTTTCTCTCCGGGCTCTCCCTTCACGCTCCCCAAATCGAAAACCGCCTTGAGCTTCCGGGAAACCAGGGGCCGCATCATGCGGCTCACAGACTCCATATGCCGGGGAGGGACCGCGAGAATCAGAATATCCGAAGAGGCCGCCAGGATCTCGGAAGAAACCGCCTGGTGAATACAGGCCTTTTCGAGAGCTCCCTCACAGGCTTTTTCGTCCAGATCCGCCCCGAGAATCCGAACTCCCGGAAGGTTTTGACGAATCAGGGCTCCCCCCAGGGAGCCCCCTATGAGCCCCAGCCCGAGAATGCCTACATGGCAATCTTCAAGGGGCATGTCTTTTCTTCCGTCAAGGCTCCGAGGGCCGGAGCGAGCTGGTTCACCTTCTGCATAAGATCCTCGAACCCCGGAATATCCAAGGACTGGGCTCCGTCCGAAAGAGCCTCGGCAGGCCGGGGATGTACCTCTATCATGAGTCCGTCGGCGCCGCAACTCAAGGCGGCGAGGCTCATGGGAAGCACCAGATCCCGCACCCCCGTACCGTGGCTGGGATCCACGATGATGGGAAGATGGGAAAGGGATTTCACCAAAGGCACCACGCTCAGATCCAGGGTATTTCTGGTGCGCTTCTCGAAGCTCCGGATACCCCGCTCACAGAGCACCACCCGATGGTTTCCCCCCGCAAGAATGTACTCCGCCGCCTGAAGCCACTCGTCCACCGTGGCGGTCATGCCCCGCTTGAGAAGCACCGGAGTCCGGCAACGCCCCAGGGCTTTGAGAAGGCTGAAGTTCTGCATGTTCCGGGCTCCCACCTGGAACATATCCACGTGAGGAAGCATACCCTCGATATCCTCCACTCCCATCACCTCGGTAATGATGGGAAGCCCCGTCACGGCGCGGGCCTCTTCCATAAGGGCCACTCCCTCGTGCCCCAGCCCCTGGAAGGAGTAGGGATTGGTACGGGGCTTGAAGGCTCCTCCCCGAAGCATGGAGGCCCCGGCGGCCTTGACGCCCCGGGCGGCTTCCAGCATCTGTTCCCGACCCTCCACGGCGCAGGGCCCCGCCATGACCACCAGATTGCCCCCGCCGATGCGCAGTTGGGGCGTCAAATCCATGGATGCTCCCCGAGGAGCCATAACCCGGCTTCCCAGAGGAAAGGAATTTCCCGTGCAAACCACCTGATGCACCCCCGGAAGAGTCGCTATACCGCCGACACCCTCCTTGGGCTCATCCGCCACGATGCACATTCCCTCGACATGGGGCACCAAACGTCCCCGGCAGCCCTGCTCTTCCAAAGCCTCGCACACTCTCGCCATATCAAGACTCAAACTCCGCTCTTCCATTCGTACCACCAACATGGTTGCTCACCTCCGCTAAGCTCTTTCTTCCCTATGAAGAACAAAATCGACAAAAAAAGCCGGATTCGGGTTGTAGAAACCCGAATCCGGCTTATATCCCTTATGCTATCCTCCAGCTCCCGAAAATCCTAGAGCCGAGGTAACGGTATGGGCGGTGAAAGAACGGTACCAGCCTTGTTCGGATTTCCACGTGCGGAGAGGTCACTGGCATAATAATACGCTTGCCACTGACCGTTGCTAAAGTAATAATAAAAGCTTGCGTTCCGCTGGTGGCTATTTCCGAACATCCGATCTTCCTCCTTTCCCTTTTTCTTCCTGATCTGAACTCTTCTTTACCGTGATGCTACGATTTCGGGCCATTATATAGGGATTCCCGATCTTGTCAAGGAAAAGTTTCGCTTTTGTGACGGGACAGCGATAATGTCACCCCTAAAGGGGACGGGAAAAAAACCTCTCTCGGAACTCCCGGATTTTCGCCGGAAGGGAAAGAGAAAAAACTTTCCCGGAACATGGGGGAAAAATACGAAGGGGGATCTTCCGGCCTTTCCGGAAGATCCCCCTTTTTCCTCGGCGGGGCACGAAGCTATCCGAAAATCCGACAGCGCTTATTTCAGAATCTCGTATTTCGTATAATCCTTCTCCAGGTCCACGTAAAGGGTTTTATCCTTCGCCTTGTAATCGATTCCCCGAACGTCAAAACCTACGATTTTGCCGTTTTCGCCGATGTGATATATGGCTATGTTGAGCATGTGGTCATCATAATTCGCGTACACCAATCTCTCGTTTTTCTCGTCTATGTAGCCATGCGATCGATAGGCCGACTGCAGATCCGCATCCTTGTGAATGATAAAACCATTCGCAAAGTTGTTCCACCCGTTGTCCAGGAGAGGAACGTTTTCGATGAACCTGGTGGCAACCTTTCCTCCCGGAAAGGTCACCTTGTAAATACCCTCTTCAAAAACCAAACCTTCGGCATATGCCAAACCGCATACCAGCACAAACAAAACGAGCATTCCCGCAAGTAAAAATCTTCTCATATCTCATTCTCCTCTCTCTTTAGAATCGCTTTTCTCTGCCTCAAATTGCCCTCGGGGATCTTTTTGAATTTTACACTATTCAAACTCCTTACGTCCACTCCGAAACTTTCCCCGTAAAAAATCAGGAGCCAAGCCTCTGTTCATAGAACACCGCCTTTTGATGACAGGAGGGGGATCTCTGGGGCTCCTGCGGTGGGGCCCTGGCGTTCTGCGGTAACCCCGGGAGCGCTTCTCTGCATTTTCTCCTGGTTCGCCCATAATTCCAAGGTGGTACAAAAAAACTCCGTTCCGCAAAAACCGTGACAGCATAGAGTAAAATAAAGCTTGCGCAAGGGTTGCTTGCCAATAAAAACATGACGAATCGTGACAAGGAGGCGTTTCCATGCAACAGCCGAAACCGGTCTTTCCCGTACTCCAAACTCCCCGGCTCATTCTGGGAGAGCTTGAAGAATCGCATGCCGAAGCCCTGCATGCCATCTGGACGGATTCCCGGGTACTCGAATATCTCGTGCTGGATCCCTTTACGGAACTGACCCAAACCAAAGAGATGATTGCACTCCTTCAGGGGCTTTTCGCCGCCTCCCAGGGCATTCGCTGGGTTCTTATCCATAAACCCGACGGGAAAATTCTCGGAACATGCGGATTTCACAAGTGGAGCAGGGAACATCATCGGGCGGAGATGGGATATGAGCTCGCCTCCCAGGCCTGGCGGCAAGGGTTCATGAGCGAAGCCCTGGAGGCGGCGCTGGAATACGGATTTACCGAAATGGAGTGCAACCGGGTGGAAGCCCTGGTCACCCTGGGGAACCAAGGATCCCGGGGAATTCTCGAAAAGAAAGGCTTTACCCTGGAAGGAACCTTGCGGCAGTACGAATGGGCCCGGGGAAAATTTCAGGATCAGTGGATCTTCTCCCTCCTTCGGGAGGAGCGGTGAAAAACCCCCTAATGGGCGGTTTTTCGAAAGTTTCGGCCCATGCGGAACGCTTGGTGAAAAGACATTCTCTTTGGAGGTGATGGTCGTGCAGCGCTCAAGCCTTCCGGTGTTTCTTCTCTTTCTCGCCCTCTGCCTGGGAGCGGGCTTTATCGGCTCTTACGCCACCGCATCTTCGGTGAACACCTGGTACGCCACCCTGGTAAAACCCTCCTGGACACCTCCGGGCTGGCTCTTCGGCCCCGTGTGGACAATCCTTTACATTCTCATGGCCTGGTCCGCCTACCGAATCTGGAAGACCGGGGTATCTCCCGCCTCCCGAATCTTTCTCCCCTTCTGGATACAGCTGGGGCTGAACTTCGCCTGGTCCTGGATCTTCTTCTACTTTCACCAGCCCGGCTGGGCCCTGGGGGATTTGCTGCTGCTTCTGGGAGTGCTCCTCTGGAATATAGCGGTTTTTCTGAGCCGGGATCTTCCCGCGGGGCTCATGCTGGTTCCCTACCTGATCTGGGGATGCTTTGCGGGGGTGCTGAACTTCGTTCTCTGGCGAATGAACCTTTAGGGACCGAAAACACAAAAAGCGAAGGCACCGCCATCTTTTCGGAACATGTGCGGTGCCTTCGCTTCTGTTTTTACGTTTGCTTTTGTGTTCATGTTTCCCTTACGCACTTCCATGCCTTTGCGCACCCTATGAGCGCCCTCAGATTTGCACTCCACCTAACGAAAGCTCACGTAATCAGAGCCGCAGCTCCCCCAGCACGAGATTGCACAACCCCATGACGTTGATATTTTTCTGGAAAAGATTCCAGGCCGCATCCCCCTCCAGGGTGTTCTCGGGCTGTCCGTAGTTGGTGAGGTAGATTACCGCCAGATCGTACTCGGGATCCAGGTAGAGAAAGGTTCCCGCCCCGCCCATTTTGCCGATTCCCCGGGAAGAGCAGAGATCTCCGAAGAAGGAGAAGGGAGATTGGGCATACTCCCAGAACCAGACCTTGGGACCGCTCAAAATGTAATGCAGATACGAAACCGGCTCCTCGCAAAGATTGGGATTGGTAATTTCTCCGGTCATCCGTTCTGCGGCGAGGGGGCCCAGAACCCGCATCCCCTCCAGAGTTCCTTCCTGCAAGATCATCCGGGAAAAGCGCAGCATGTCCCGGGCAGTGGAAAAGATGCCGTCGGAGCCCAGAATTTCTCCCATATTATGCTCCAGATCCTGGCAGAGCTGGCCCCGCAAAGGCCGGCGGCTTTCGGAAATTCCGGTATCCGCGCATTCTTCCCTGTTCGGAGGGCAATAGAAGGTTCGATTCATTCCAAGGGGTTCGAAGAAATATTTTCGGGCTCCCTCCTGAAGATCCATTCCTGAAATGCGTTCCAGGGCCTTTCCCAGAAGGCGGCAGGAAACATCGCTGTAGAAGACCCGGCTTCCCGGAGAGGTTTCCAGAGGCTGCTCGTAGTGACACTGCCAGCATTTTTCCATATTCCCCGCCGCGGCGGCTTCTTCGGATCCCGGAGGATCCAGAAGAGAAATGCCCCCGGTAAAGTTCAGCATGTCCCGAAAGGTGACCCTCTTCTTTTCCTCGGAAGTGGCGAACTCCGGGAGATACTCCGCCAGCCGGTCCTCCAGGCAGAGCTTTCCCTCTTCCAGAAGCTTGAAGGCCAGAGGAAGAGTGACCATAACCTTGGTGATGGACTCCAGATTGAACAGGGTGTTTTCGGTTACCCGATCTTCCGAACGATCCGAGCCCTTTACCATGCTTCCCAGATACTCTTCCGCGAGGATTTCCTCTCCCCGGGCTACGATCACCTGGCATCCCGGATAATTTCCCTTCTCCACCCGGGAGGCCACGAAGTCGTGAACCTTCTCCTTCATTCTCATGCGGCTCTCCCCTTATCCTTCTTTCCGGAAAAGGCGAAAAGCATCTGGGCGATCACCATGCATCCCAGGGTGGGAAGAATCCATCCCAGCCCCTGAGATCCCAGGGGAAGGGATGCGGCGAAAGAGGAAATGGGATTCCCGGTAATGCCGTAGAAGGAGAGCATGTCCCCCAGGCCGAAGACCAGGGCCGCCACCATGCCCACCGTAACCGCCTTGCGGATGGTATCGAAACGGTAATAGAGGGCACAGAGAATCAGCAGAATAATGGAGGGGTAGATAAGCACCAGCCAGGGCACGGTGTATTTCACGATCCGGCTCAGCCCCACCAGGCCGAGAACGAAGCCGATGAGGGTGCTGGCGGTAACTACCACCCGGTACTGGAGTTTCTCGCCGCTCATCTCCTGGAACATGTCCCCCGCCATGGAAGTGATGGCCGCGGAGGTGCTGAGGCAGCTCAAGGCCATGATGATGGCAAAGCTGATAAGTCCCGCACTCCCGAGAAGCCCCTGGGCGATCTCCGTGGAGAGCACCCCGATGGAAGCCTCGGGAAAGGCCGAGCCCGAGGTGGCCCCGAGATAGACCAGCACGGTGGAGGTGATTCCCAACAGAATGGCGGTGCCCAGGCCGATGGCGTTGAGGTTTGCATTCTGCCCCTCCCGGGTGGTTATGTTTCGCATCTTCAGCTCGTGAAGCACCCATCCTCCGAAGAGAAGCGCCGCGATGGCGTTCATGGTGTTGTAGGCGTTGAGCATTCCCTCCTTGAGGGCTGTGGCGGAGCCGGGATCCACGGGGGATCCGAGAGGGCTCAATATTCCCTTGCCCACCAGAAGCACCACGAAAAGGATCAGGGCGGGGGCGAGAAGCTTGCCCAGCTTATCGATCACCGTGGCCCGGGTAAAGGCGATGTAGAAACTCAGGAGAAAGAACACCCCCAGGGTAGCCCAGAGAGGAATCGCCGGAAAAAGGGGAAGCACCGCCATCTCGTGGGTGGCGGAGGCCACCCGGGGAAGGATGAAGAACACCGTGATAAGCACGGGAACCGCCGCATAGATGCTGCCGAAAAAACCTCCCAGGGTTCTCCGGGCGAGAGCCCCCAGAGACTGGTTCTGATGGGCACAGGCGAGATAGGCCAGCCAGACCCCGAGGCTGTTGATGATCATGTATCCCAGAGAGGCGGTAAACCAGGAGGCTCCCGTATCCCTTCCGAGAATGGGAGGAAAGATGAGATCTCCCACGCCGAAATGAGAGGAGAACATGGCTCCGCTGATAAGGACGAGCACCGAAACGGGCAAAAGTGTTTTGTTTTTCATACGACAGAACTCCCTTCCAGAAAGCAAAATTTCTTCTCCACCAGCCGTAAGCGCCGATTCTTCCAAATCCTCGGAAAGCTTTCACCTCCTCGCTCTTTCTTTTCATGGCGCAGATTGTTACGAGCATATGCCAAAAGAAAAAAGTATGTAAACCTGAACACTTTATCACAAAAACGCATTTCCGTACTACTCATCATGTTCTTTTCGGGCACTCTTTTTTTCGCCCCTCTCCCGGCCTCCTTCTTTGGGGGGCTTATCCTTCCGGAGCGGTTACGGGATCTTGCACAAAAGGGGTTTTTCCCCTATGCTCATGCGAATTTCTCCTTCATATTCGCCTTGGCGGCGACATTTTCAGGGAACGAAAATCGGAACCGCCGGGGAAAAACCATTTTTTACAAAGAAGAATCAAGAAAGGGGGCTTCACGACATGGAAAAGGGTTTGTATCTTTTTGGAGGACTCCTGTTACTCCTGGGAGCTTACGGAATTTATATCTATAACTCTCTGGTCCGGAAAAAAGCCCGGGTGGAAAACGGCTGGAGCCAGATCGACGTGCAGCTCAAACGGCGCTACGACCTGATCCCCAACCTGGTGGAGACGGTAAAAGCCTACGCCGCCCACGAGCGGGAGCTTTTTCAGAACATCGCCGCCCTGCGGAGCGCCGCTCACGCCGCAGCCTCCCCGGAGGAGGCCCTCCCCTTGGAAAACCAGCTTTCCGGAGCCCTGCGCTCCCTCCTGATGGTTTCGGAAAACTACCCGGATCTCAAGGCGAACGAAAACTTTCTCGCCCTCCAGGAGGAGCTGGCCTCCACGGAAAACAAGATCGCCTTCGCCCGGCAGTACTACAACGACACGGTGAAAGAGTACAACATCGCCATCCACGTCTTTCCCAACAACCTTCTCTCCCGAAGGCTGGGCTACGAACCCCGCCCCATGTGGACCCTCGAGGATTCCTCCGAGGGAAAACCCCTGCATATCTCCTGGAGCTGACAGCCATGGCAAGCTTTGAAAAACTTATGGACCACAACAAGCGCCTCAGCGTGCTGCTCTTTGTACTTCTCATGCTGCTTCTGGGCTTCCTCGGGGCTGCGGTGGGAGTTCTCTGGGGGGGGGACTGGTATACCGGAATTCCCGTGGCTCTCGCCGTGGGGGCAATCTACTTCTCCATCTCCTGGTTCTTCGGGGGTTCCATGATCCTCTCCATGAACCACGCCCGGGAAATCCGGCACGAGGACGCTCCCCAACTCTGGAACGTGGTGGAAGAACTCGCCATCGCCGGAGGGCTTCCCATGCCCAAAGTTTTTCTCATCGAAGATCAGGCCATGAACGCCTTCGCCACCGGACGGGATCCCCAGCACGCCAGCGTGGCCATCACCCGAGGATTGATGGAAAAGCTGAACCGGGAGGAGCTTCAGGGCGTGATGGCCCACGAAATGTCTCACGTGCGGAACTACGACATCCGTTTCGCCATGCTCATGGCGGTAATGGTGGGGTCCATCGTTCTCATCTGCGACATCCTCCGGCGGAGCCTCTTTTTCGGAAGCATGGGACGCCGCCGAAACAGCAGTTCCGGAGGGGGCAAGGGACAGGTGATTCTGGCTATCGCCGCGCTGGTTCTCTCCATTCTGGCCCCGCTCTTCGCCGCCATCATTCAGCTTGCGGTAAGCCGGCAGAGGGAATACCTGGCGGATGCCTCGGCGGTGGAGCTTACCCGGAACCCCAAGGGGCTCATTCACGCCCTCCAGAAGCTCTCGGGGGATCCGGAAAAACTCCGGGGAGCCAGCCGGGGAACCCAGCATCTCTACATCGTCAATCCTTTCACAAAACAGGGCCGGGACAGCCTCTTCAGCACCCACCCCTCCCTGGAATCTCGGATCGCCCGGCTCGAACAGATCGCCGCAGCGGCCTAAGAGGAGGTAGGAACCGTGTCGGAGGCTCTTCAGAAATTGCGGGATCAGATCGATGCCCTGGACGATCAAATAGCCGAACGTATCGCACAGCGCAGTGAAATTGCCAAAGCCATCGGCGCCGCCAAGGGCTCCGCCCCGGTGTACGATCCTCTTCGGGAGGAGGCGGTGCTGGAACGGCTGATACGAAACCATCCCGGCATTCCTCCGGGAGCCCTGAAAACCATCCAGAGAGAGATCATCTCCCTCTGCCGCTCCCTGCAGCACCCCCTTGCAATCGCCTGCCTCGGCCCGGAGGGCTCTTTCTCACACCAGGCGGTGCAGGAACAGTTCGGCTCCCAGGGAGAGGTGCTCTTCTGCGGAGATTTCGATGAAGTGCTCTCCCTTCTCTACCGGGACGAGGCGGATATGGCGGTGCTCCCCGTGGAAAACACCGTGGAGGGAGCGGTATGCCCCGCCCTGGACGCCCTCTCCTCCGCCCCGAAAGAGTGCACGGTGCTTTGCGAACGCCGAGTGCCGGTAAAGCACATGCTCGCCAGCATCTCGTCACTGGAGGAAGTCAGCATGGTCTGCTCCCATCCCCAGGCCCTCTCCCAGTGCCGCCGCTGGATCGCCGCACATCTTCCGGGAAGAAAGATTCTCCCTCTCTCCAGCACCAGCGCCGCGGCGGAATATGCCCGAACCGCTCCGGAATGCGCCGCCATATGCACCGCCATGGCCGCGGAAAACCGGGGGCTTACGATTATCGCCAAAAACATCCAGGACTCTCCTCACAATCTCACCCGATTCTGGACCATCGGCAAAGAGAAACCCCGGCGGGGAGAGAAGAACAAGACCTCCTTCCGGTTCACCGTGCCCCACACGCCGGGATCGCTTTTTGCGGCCCTGGAACCTCTGGTGAAGGAGCCCCTGAACCTCACCTTCATCGAATCCCGCCCCCTGCTCCACAACCCCTTCGAATACTCCTTCTTCGTGGACGTGGAGGGCCATCTGGAGGATCCTGCGGTGTATGAGGCCCTGGAAGGAGTGCGCTCCCTGGCTTCGGGGTTCCGGTTGTTGGGGTCGTATCCCGTGGAGGAATGATCCCGCTTCGGGAACTTCGAACCCATACTCGGTATCTGACGGTTAACATTCGCGAGAAATAAAGACATCGAAGGCCATAATCATGGGGCTGGAAACGACACCGGCAGCATCGTCTCCAGCCCCATGCATTTTTATCGGCTTTTTACTGCAAAATTTCTTCGAGAATTTCGACCGCATCAGTAACGAGTTTAGGGCAAATAGTGCCTGTCAGATTGGACTCCCTGGCATATTTCAACCCTTCTTCCGTACTGATATCACAACTCAACAATTCCTTGCAGACAATACTCTTGTGGCGTTCCTCAAATCTTTTGACAAATTCCTTGACGAGGTCAGAGGTTTTTTGTTTTGCCTCCAAGTCATCCGCAGATGCTCTTCCGTATTTCAGGCCAATAACCATGAAAGCCCCCGTAACGGCTCCGCAGGTAAGGGCCATGCGCATACCGCCACCGAAAGCATCCGAAAGTTTCAACATAGCATTTTCGTCTGCTTCCAACTCTTTTGCGAAGGTAGAAAAAACGGCTTGAGAGCAGGAAAAACCTTCCTTGAATGTTGAGGATGCTTTTTCAATCTTACTCATTTTTTATTTTTCACCTCGAAGTATAGTCTCGTGACACCGATTGGAGCGCCCGGGAAAAGGCCCGGCCACGATTGTATCGTATTTTCCCTTCCGGAAATACCTCTTCCGCTGCGGGCATTGCGTTCAGAGCGACCGAGTCCCCTACTCCTCTTCCGGGGATTCGGAAAAAAGATTTCTCGGGGCGAGCAACTCCGGATGTTCCGAAAGGATCTTCTCCACAAGGGCTTCGCTTTTTCCGCAATACTCCTCGAAATCCTTGAACTGAAGATCCATAAGTCATGTACGTCTTAAAGACAAGGTCCGGCAGATATTCCACCACATCCTGGGTATCGGGAAAAGGCACCAGGGTACGCTCCATGCTTACACAGAGATAATCATCAAAAAGCTCCAGAAATTCCCTAGCAGAAAAAGATAAGGATTTTGTCTGATACGTGAAATTACGATTTCGCCCAAATATCCGGAATGACCGTACGCATACGGATGACGGAGAAATAGATTATTGCGAAGAGCACGTTGTCCAGAATCACCGCCATGTTTCCTATGGTGAAAATGAAGAAGGAAATGTCCCGGGTGGGATTCTTGGCTTCCCCTCCGAGATAGATGATAACGCTGGCTCCCCCGATGGCCCAAGTATAATGATACCTCTTTCAGAAAAATATTTAAAAACAACGTAAAAAGCCGAAAAGCCCCTAAAGTCTAGCAAAGGGGCTTTCCGGCTTTGGAGGTTAATACTGTTCGTAAATCCAGGAACGTTTTGCGGGAAAAAGCTCGTCGATTATCATGCCGGTGATGTCCGCCACCCGCTCCGTTCGGGAACCTACATGGGAGAGGGCGGGGAAAATATCGGGTCGGTTCCTGCGCAGCTCCCTCCGGGAGCGATGCCCCAAGCAAAGAGCCGGAAAAAGCTCCTTGTGGACGCAGAAATGAGCATCGCAGGGCAGGTCGTTCCCCGGAGAAATGTCGCGAAGCTTTCCCTCGCTCCATATCAAGTCCAGACTATGCTGGAAAAAGTCCAGGCGGACCTTTCCGGAGTAGCGGCGGAACATGCCCCTCTCCAGCCGTTTCTCCAAAAGAGGAGCCATGAGGAGCAGGAGCTTTCGCGCATCCGGTATAGTCACTTGCCAGGCGTAGGGTTCTTCCGCCGTAGCTCCCGAAGCGAGGGCAATCTGGGATAAAGGAGCTTCCGGGTGAAGATCCAGGCGAAGATAGGGTTTTTGGCGTTCAACCGCCAGACGGCCGCAATGGCTCAGCAGTTCCAAACCCATTTTACGGGAGATTCCCTCGCTGGCTTCGCTTATGATCAACCCCCGGCCAAAGCCGTGTCTGGAAATGCGAACATAGCTTGTTTCCTTTGCGGCATGCTGCAAAATCAAAAAGTCGGAACCGTATTCGGTCTCCTGTCCCTGGGTGAGAAGGTACTGCCAATGTTCTCGGTCTCTGGGAGCGGAAATGCTGTTGGCGGCAGCAAAAATCTTGTCCTCCTCCATCAGGAAGGGGATATCCTCGATTCCGGCGGAACGGATGCGGAGAGTTTCGGACACCTCTAGAGACACTGCGTGGAGAGGCAGTTCCACATGGGAACAGAGAGGCAGGGCATAACGAAACCCCAGACGATCGTAAAAACCGGGAATACCCTGAATGACCACGAGATCAAAGTGTTCTTCCTCCACGGTTTTCATGAGTTCCCCATGGAGGCGGCGCATCAGCCCCTGGCCGCGATGTTCTTCTCCGGTTCCCACGATTCCCATTTCCGCTACCTTGAGGGGAATGTCTTCCATGCGCCATTTCCACGGCAGCAGCGCACAGGCTGCGGCGATATCGCCGCTTTCGCGATCCTCGGCGATAAACCAGTATCGCCCTTCCATTCCGGGAAAGTGGCGAGACAGATTTTCCGCCAGGGTTCCCACATCTTCGGGGGCAAAAACGGCATTAAAAAAAACCCGAAGCCTGGGTGCATCCTTTTGAAGTTCCCCTCTTTTAAGTACATATCGATCCATTACGATAATGCTCCTTTTCGATCACTGAAAAACAAGCCAAAGAGAACAGAGGCATCCTTTTCGGCGCAATCGAAACGGCAGCACTGCGACACATGATTTTTCCGTATCGGCTACGCAGAGGCCGCTTCGACTGCGACCATACCCACACGCCTCACGGCCCCCAAGGGGATAGACATAAAGACACGTCCTTTCCGTCGGATTTTCCCCGTTCAAAACGGGGCAGAAGAACTATATCACAGAGGGTTTCCCTTGTGAATGCAAACGGTTTTTCGTGGCATATGGATTACATTGTTCGGGGGAAATCCGAGCATTTTTAATAAAAACCTGGGGTTTTCCGACGCTTGTCCGCAAGAGCATGTCGTCGTATGGTTGGCGCGACGCAGCATCTTGAAGAAAGGACTTCACGTTTTTTAGAAACAGTTCCTAAATGAATATAATCTTTTCATTCTCTTTTGCGTATCCGTCTGCATGCAAGTATTCGGCAAATCGTTCCATCGAGGAGATGACGGCCTCTCTCATGTCGTCATCCACGGAGACCCCCTCTTCCCACCACCAGTTTTTGACCGTAAACGGATGGTTTGTCTTCTGCTTGCCCGGTTCCATCCGTGCGATCAGGCGGTTTCGATAAAGAACCGGAAGAACATAATATCCGAATTTTCGCTTCGCTGCCGGCAAATAGACTTCCCAACTGTACTGAAAATCGAAGAGTTTCTTGATAAGGCCGCGATCCCACAAGAAGTTATCGAGCGGTGCCAGAAAACGGACACAACCATCCTGCCCTTCGCCGTCATCCAGTAAAGGAAGGTCGCTGGTACACATATAGAGGGTTTCGTCGATTTCCGACACCTTTACCCGCGTAATGCATCCCTTTTCTTCCAATAGGGCAAACACGTTTTTGCGCAAGCTCCGGTCGCTCAGATAATATCCGTTCCATCCGCCGCCATTTCGCGGCCAACAGAGGCCAAGCCCCGCGATTCTCCGTAAGAAATACCACTCATAAAATTCCTCGTCGCTTTGAAACGGATCCCCGGCGCACAGAACATCCGGTGAAATCAAGTCTTCAACAAGCGCGTAGATTTTTTGAGCGTTCCTTTTCTTCTTCACGCCCAACTGCCCCTTGGCAAAAAGATAATCCATAACCGCTCCGGATATCTTTCGATGCCCCCACCGTGATGCCTGGCAGCTTCCCAGATCGATCTGTTTCGCGCCGAGAGATCCCCGCTTCCGGATTTCGTCCATAACGGCGTCGGTATACGAAAGAGCTTCCGACTGCCCCCGGTATTGCAGCCTCCCGATCACGCTTGACTGGTGACAATGGCGTATCCGCGCGCAATACGGCCAATCCGCCGTCCGATAAACAGACATCTCCTTATCCCAGCCGTCCAGCAACAGCCGGTCTTCATACAGGCATTTGTCCAGCAGCTCCTCGGTAAAACCGCCGATTCGCGACTGCATAACGAGACAGGGATTCCGGCCCACCACATTCAACGGATCGTATTGAACACAGCCCAACCGCTGGAAAACGGAGAGTATTCCCTCTTCATTTGCCTTATGACGGTAATGATCCAGCATGTGGCAGCGGATCAGAAAGGTTCGGGCTTCTTCCAGTGACAATTCTAGGGGCATTCTTATCCTACTTTCCCAAAACGGCATGCTACGCCAATCCTTCGCCATGCTTCCCTTGGTGGCCTGCGGCATAGGTTATTCGGTGACTCTCGTTCCTCCGAGCACGGGCTGGAAACAGCGGTCACCGTCTCGCCGGACGCAAGAAAAAGCAAGCGCTATGTATACACCCTCTCAAAGAACTAGTTCTTCTCCGTCTCTAGAAAGAGTTCCATCCTAATCATATCGCGGCATTCTATGCCGTTTTCGATAATCCTCTCTTCGTAGTTATTTCTGAAGTAATCGAGCTCCACGCCCACGATTCTAAATCCGCACTTCTGATAGAGAAGCATCTGGACCACCCCGGGATTCCCCGTTCCTATCTCCATTTTTCTCATGCCCATATCTCTCGCTTTTTGTACGGCCTTCTTTATGAGCTGCCGCCCTATTCCCTGATTGTGATATTTTTCGTACACCGATATATTCATGATTTCCATGGTATACGGACGCGTGGGTATCATCAACAACGCACCAATGATTTTGGAATCATGAAGACAAACGAACCCGACACTTCTATCCAGATAGGAATCCAGCATTTCATCGGAGGGATCCGCAAGATGCAGCAGTTCCAATGGAATCGCTCTCGTATCATCAATCTCCCGTATCATAAAGTCCAAGCTACAAACACCACCATTTCATTTTATCTAGCACCTTATACCATCCATCACCCCTCGGGGTGGAGGGCATACATTTATTCGGCGGTTCTCGTTCCCACGAGCATGGGCTGGAAATAGCGGTCATCGTATCGCCGGATTCCCTCGAAACCGGCTCTTTCCATAAGCTCGATAAAGCGGTCGATGCCGATGGCATAGTAGGTGGATCGCATAACATGGGTTCGGCATTCCTCCGCCCCGCGATCCTCCACCACGTAGAAAGTCATTTTGTACGTTTCGCCCTGGGGATCCCAGACCTGCCAGAGTAGCCAGCGAACCCCGTCCTCATCGCGCACGCCGTAGGATTTGACCTGTTGATGGGTAAGATCTTCCTTGTTGTAATCCCGCAACGTGATAATACACCCTCCGCCCGGACGGGTACACAAATAGAGCTGTTTCAATGCCGTAAGGATATCCTCGTCGGTAAGCAAATGGGGTATGGAATTGTCGCAGGAAAGAACCACGTCGAATTGCCGGGCATGATGCGTATAGGCTTCCCGCAAATCCGCAACGGAGTAGGCGATATCCAGGCCGCGCCGGAGGGCTTCCCGCTTGGCGCGTTCGATGGCGCCGGGAGAGAGATCCGAAGCGGTAACCTTATATCCCCGGCTCGCCAGGCCGAGAGACTGGGTGCCGATACCACAGGAGACATCCAGCACGGTTTCGGAGCCAGGCCAGGCCTCGCGGATGGTCGCATCCAGGGCTTCCGCCTGATGCCGGATGCTCGCCTCCCAATCGGGATAGATCAGGTGGTAAAAATCGCTGAGTTCGCTGTAAAAATCGGTCATATACGTCATTTTCTTTTGGCCTAACCTCTTGTTTCTCACTACCTTTATTTTGAAGTCACAATCTCTACCACACTAAATCAATTAAGAACAAAATCCGGCCAACACAAGAACTCAAATCAACCCAAACATCAATACAAAAGCAATGACTAAGTACATTTACTGGAAAATTTTTCACATTGGACTCTTCCATTTTGAATGTGCCTGCCTAAATTGAGGTTGCTCTTGTTTTGGGTTATACACAAGAGAAGTGTCATCCGTGATTACCCGGCTGCCTAAAATATCTCTAGCTTCGCCTAAAGCCCATATAAGAGAAAGGTCTTCACTTAGATTATGATAAATAGCTCCAAACCCTTTTGGCTTCGACAAATCACAAATAAAACTTGGCAAGTTTAGTCTGAAATCACATTCAGGAAGTTGAGGTAATTGAATAGTAGCAGCAAAAGCATTATAGACCTGGATCAATTTCGTGCAGGGAATTCCCTGCCTTGTCTGAAGTCCGTATTTAACACGAATATCATCAGACAATTTCGACATATCATGTTTTAATTTATCGACACTCTTATTTACTTTTACCCTCTCACCACTATCAAAAAAATTTCTTATTTCTCGTAATTTTCCTCTTGCTTCGACAAATTCTTGGTTATTCCGAACACTAAAAACAGATTTCACAATTTGAGAAGGATCTCCAGTCTCCCTTGCAAACCAGGCTGAAAAAACAGGCAGTGGAGTCAAACTTGCACCCCCAAGCCCCGCTTCTTGAATATCAATAAGATCTTTTTGAAGAGATGACGCAAACTTCCTAACAAAATTAGACGTACAATTAATTCCATATAGACATTTTCTGCTTAAATAATTTTGTTGGTAATCTTGTCGTATTGGATACAAGAACGTGTCTGCTCGCAAATACTTTGCAGTCAATGTGTAGAAAATAGTTCTATTCGCCAACCAAACCAAAGAAGCCACAAAGGCTTTTATTGCACTAGAGGCCTCTCCTGTAGATATTCCCCCTCCCCATCTAGCCCCCGGAACCTTATAGCCCTTCTCTATTCGTTTTCCAAATCTGTCCACTAACACAACATCAGAACTTATTCTAGCTCCAGCATTCTTCGCATCGCTTAATTCTCTAAATATTGCGGCAGTAATATTGCCATACTTATAAAAATCTTCTTGGTTATCGGACAAACTTTTTAAAGTCAGATGATATACGCTTGAACATATGTCCCACGTGCAAACAATATGAGTTTGCAATCTTTCAAATAATTCTCTAAAATCTTTATTTGCAAATTCACCTCCTTTAATTTCTGGCTTAAGCTGGCTTCCCTCTTTTTGAGCCGTTTTTTCAATCTCACTTAAACCAAAATCCGATTTTTTCAAAAAATTAACCTCGGGAAAGGAAGCTATTCGATCATCTCGGCATTTAGGAATATAATCGTCGATGGAAATTAGATCATCATAAAACAGAACGGCTTGCAAAAAATTTTCAAACGCAACAATATCAACATCGATCAAATCCTTTGATTTTGTAGAAATATCCCCCTGAATTCTCTGCACCGCAGTCAAAGTTGCATTATCAATTAACGCATACATTAAAAAACTCCCTTCAAACCCACAAAAACCCTACACATAAGGGAATCCAGGCTGTTATTCCTCCGAAAAAAATAGGAAGAAACTCCAGGACTACGACAAGCACGTCTATAAAGAGCGACAACTAATAGGATGTTTCTTCAACAAAATCAAGCACTTCAGGTGCGTCGCAACCCGTTACGAAAAACTCTCGAAGACTTTTCCAGCAATGGTGACAAGAACATCTTGCCTTGTCTGGTTGCGGATTTACGAGTAATACTTTGGAAAATTTCATAAAGCATGTTTTGAAAACAGAACCTAGAGAAAAACCACATGAAAATTCTGAAGAAACAACGGTTGACATCATTTTATCATCAAAATCACTAAATATGGTGGTTACATTTTTGAACAAACTCCAGCCCCCGGCGGCCGAAAAGGCCGCCGGGGGCTGGAGTCTATGCTCTATCTCGAATTCTTCCTTATGTTCTTCCCGAAATTTTTTTAGAATCTACAGATCTATGGCTTTTTTAAGGCTACCCACGAAAGCCCCAACCTCCTGCAAAAGCGCCTCCCGATTCTCGCCGTACCGTTCAACCAGCTTTACCAACGCGCTTCCCACCACCACTCCCTCGGCATATTTCGCCGCCTCCGCAGCCTTTTCGGGGGAGTCGATGCCGAAGCCCAGGGCTACGGGAAGGTCCGTGGCTTTCTTCACCCGGCGGAGATAATCCTCCACGCCGCTCCGGGGGCCTCGGGAATCTCCGGTCACTCCGAGGAGGGAGACCCCGTAGATAAATCCCCGGCTTCGGGCCGTTACGGTTTGCAGGCGTTCTGCCCCCATGTTGGGGCTTACCATGCCGATGGGAGCGATTCCCACGGATTCCAGAAGGGGGCACCATTCGGGATCTTCGTCCAGAGGAAGGTCCGGCACGAGAATGCCCGCCACTCCCACCGAGGCGGCCCGCTGGGCAAAGCACTTCTTGCCGTAGCGATAGATGGGGTTGCAGTACCCCATGAGCACCACCGGGGCTTGCAGTTTTCCTTGCAGCGATTCCAGCAGAGCGAAGAGAGAGTCCAGGGTGGTTCCCGCCTCCAGCGCCCTCTGTCCTGCCGCCTGAATCACCGGTCCGTCCGCCTGGGGATCCGAGAAGGGCATCCCCAGCTCCAGCACGTCCGCCCCCGCCCTATCCAGCCGGAGCAGTATTTCTCCGGTGATGTGGAGAGAGGGATTTCCCCCCATGATATAGGGAATAAAGGCGGTTTTATTTGCAAAAGCCTGGGTCAATCGTTTCATGCGGCATCTCCTTTCCCGGCGTTTCGGTATTCGCGCACGGTTTCCATATCCTTGTCTCCCCGGCCGGAGAGGTTGATCACCAGCAGGGTTTCCTTGGTATATTCCTTCGCCAGATCCTTCGCCCGGGCCACCGCGTGGGAGCTTTCCAGGGCGGGGATGATTCCCTCGGTACGGCTGAGGAGCTCGAAGGCCTCCAGAGCCTCGTCGTCGGTGATGCTGCAATACTCCACTCGGCCAGAATCCTTGAGGTAGCTGTGTTCCGGCCCCACTCCGGGATAGTCCAGCCCTGCGGATATGGAGTGGGCCTCCTGAATCTGTCCTTCCTCGTCCTGCAGCAGGTAGCTCAGGGCTCCGTGAAGCACCCCGGGAATTCCCGCGGTAAGGGTGGCCGCATGATAGGGGGTATTCACGCCCTTTCCCGCCGCCTCCACTCCCACCATGCGGATCGAAGATTCCTCCACGAAGGGAGCGAAGAATCCTGCGGCGTTGCTGCCTCCTCCCACACATGCCACGAGAACCTCCGGCAGGCGCCCTTCTCTTTCGAGAATCTGCTCCCGGAGTTCCTCCCCGATGATGCGCTGGAATTCCCGCACCATTTTGGGGTAGGGATGAGGCCCCACCACGGATCCGATGACGTAGGCGGAATGTTCCACGTTGGTTGTCCAATCCCGGATGGCCTCGCTGGTGGCGTCCTTGAGAGTACGGCTTCCCGCGGTAACCGGGTATACCCTGGCCCCGAGAAGTTCCATTCTCTCCACGTTCAGCCTCTGGCGCACCGTATCCTTTTCTCCCATGTAGATTACGCATTCCAGGCCGAACCGGGCCGCCGCGGTGGCGGTGGCGACTCCGTGCTGTCCCGCCCCGGTTTCCGCGATGATGCGCTTCTTTCCCATGGATTTGGCGAGAAGCACCTGGGCCAGGGCGTTGTTGATCTTGTGCGCCCCGGTGTGGTTGCAATCCTCCCGCTTGAGATAGATGGTGGCTCCTCCCAGATGGCGGCTCAGATTTTCCGCACAGTAGAGGGGTGAAGGGCGCCCGGTGTAGTGGTTATGCAGCTTTCTCAGCTCTCCCCGGAATTCCGGAGATTTCCAGGCCTTTTCGAAGGCATCCTCCAGCTCGTCCAGGGCGGGAATCAGGGTTTCCGGCACGTACCGTCCCCCGTAGTTTCCATAATATCCTCGTCTCATTTTCAACGACCTCCTCGGCTCTTCTCAATATGTAGTCCCTTTTTCATTGAAATCTCTGGCAACCTCGCACCCGGAAGGGGAGGTTTTTGTTCCCCGAGCGAATTGTCGTCGGCGAGTGAAGATTCGCGTAGCGGAGGGCCGTTGTCGGCACAGGACGTGCCGACAAGCCTCAGGCGTGCCGTCCCTGGCACGGCTGAGGCGACGGACCGCAGCAGCGAAACGAGGGAGCGGTTCGACGACACCCGAGCGAAGGGAATCAAAAACGGAGCCTTCCGGAAAGACCATCTCATCCTCCGGCAAGAAGCCTGCGCAAATTCATTCTTCTCGGGCATGGTATTCCCGCACCATCTTCACCAGATCCCGCATCTTCTCTCTATCCTTGATTCCCGGAGCGCTTTCGGCACCGCTGTTCAGGTCCACTCCCCAGGGATTCACTCGCTCCAGGGCCTCCCTTAGATTCTCTTTTTTAAGCCCCCCCGCCAGAAAAAAGGGGCGGGAAAGAGAGGTTTCCCCCAAAAGATCCCAGTCGAAAGATTCTCCGGTGCCTCCGGAGCGGGAGCCTCTTCGGCTGTCTAGAAGCAACAGATCCGCGGCATTTTCGTAGATCCGGGCCTTTTCGAGATCCTCCGCTCCGGCGATTCCCAGGGCTTTCAGGGTTATGCAGGGCACTTCCCGGAGCATTTCCGGGGGTTCTTCTCCATGAAACTGCAATGCGGAAAAAAGCCTTGCCTCCACAACCTTTTTCAGAAATTCCCGGGAAGGATTGCGCAGTACCCCCACGGTACAGATCTCCGGCGGGAGCCCCTTCAGAATTTCCCGGGCCTTCTCCAGAGAAATGCACCGGGGACTTTCGGGAACCAGAATCACTCCCAGGGCATTCACTCCGAGTTCCGCTACGGCAAGCACATCCTCCCGGCGGGTAAGGCCGCAGATCTTGATGCGGGTCATGAGACCCTCTCTCCGGCTTCTCCGGTGAGCTCCCGCACCAGAGCTTCGGGATCTTCGGATCGCACCAGGGCGGTGCCCACCAGCATGCCCTGCACGCCCAGACTTTCCAGATAGAGGGCATCCTCCCGGCAGGTTATGCCGCTTTCGGAAATTACCTTCCGGGTGCTTCCGGGTTCCCGGCGATGAAGTTCTTCCAGAAGTTTTTCCGTGGTTTTCAAAGATACCGAGAAATCCCGAAGATCCCGGTTGTTGATGCCGATAATTTCCGCGGAGGTATCCAGCACCCGGGCCAACTCCTCGGAAGAATGTACCTCCACCAGGCACTCCATGCCGAGATTTTCCGCCGCCCGCAGCATCTCCCGTAAAACCCGATCCTCCAGAATGGCCGCGATGAGGAGCACCGCATCCGCCCCGAGAAGGTAGCTTTCGTACATTTCCAGGGGATGGAGCAGAAAATCCTTGCGCAATACCGGGCAGGAACAACGTTTTTTCAGGTGCCCGAGCAATTCGGGATCTCCCGAAAAAAAGTTGGGTTCCGTCACCACCGAAAGGGCCCGGATACCCCCCTTTACGTAGCTTTTCAGAAGCCCCTCGGGATTCCAGGAGGAGGCCAGAGTTCCCTGGCTGGGGGAGGCCCGTTTGATCTCTCCGACAAGAGAAATGCCCTTCCTGCCAAGAGCCTCCGAGAGGCTCCGCCGTGGGGCTTCGAGAGCCGCCACCTTCTCCTTCCGGGAAGCCACGATCTTTTCGAGAATCACAGGGCCACCCCCAGGGGGTCCGCATCTTTGGAAGGGGTCAGAGAACGAAGCTCTTCGATCTTCCGCATCACCTTACCGCTTTCGATGCACTCCCGGGCAAGGGCCACCCCTTCCCGGAAATCTTCCGTAAGCCCCCCCGCCACGAGAGCCCCTGCGGCATTGCAGAGCACCATGTCCAGAGGAGCTCCTCTAAGACGGCCTTCGAAAATATCCCGGAGAATGGCCGCATTTTTCTCCGCCTTACCTCCCGCAAAGGAGGAGAGAGCATGCCGGGAAAGGCCGAAGTCTCCGGGCTCAAGTATGCCTTCCTCCAGAACCCCCTCCCGGAGAAAACAGAACCGGGTGGAGCCCGAGAGGCTGATCTCGTCGATTCCCCCCGCCCCGTGCACCACCAGAGCCCGATCCGCTCCAAGGTTGCGGAGCACCTCCGCCAGAGGGCGTAGCAGCTCCGGGCTGTAGACCCCCATAAGATAACGGGTGGCTCCGGCGGGATTGATGAGAGGCCCGAGAACGTTGAAGAGGGTGCGGAGCCCCAGGGAGGATCGGGCGTTTTTCACGTGCTTCATGGCCTTGTGAAAGTAGGGAGCGTAGAGAAAGGTAAAATTCGTACGCCCCAGGGAATCCGCCGCATGGGAAGGATTATCGAAAAGAGGAATGCCCAGGGCCTCCACCACGTCCGCACTGCCGCAGCGGCTGGAGACCGAGCGGTTGCCGTGCTTCGCCACGGGGAGACCCGCGGAGGCCGCCACCAAAGCCGCGGCGGTGGAGATGTTGAAGGTTCCCCCTCCGTCCCCTCCGGTGCCCACCACGTCGAGAAGGGGTTTTTGAGCTATCTCCACCTTGAGGGCGTTCTGCCGCAGCACCCGAGCGGCGGCGGTGATTTCGTCGATGGTCTCCCCCCGAAGGCGGAGCCCCATGAGAAAGGCGGCGATATGAATATCCGTCACCTCTCCCTTCAAAATGGCTTCCATGGCTCCCTCCATGGCCCGGGAGGAAAGCCTCTCTCCCGCGGCGACCTGTTCGAGATAGGTACGAAACATCATGCGCTCCTTTCCAGCCCCCGGGGGCCCGCAAAATTTTCCAGCAGCCGCTTGCCGAATTCGGTTCCCACCGATTCCGGATGAAACTGCACACCGTAGACTCCAAGCTCCGGAGATTCCAGGGCCATGATCTCCCCATCCTCTCCCCGGGCGGTTACCCGAAGGGGAAAGTTTTCCGGAAGATGCCGCACCACCAGGGAGTGATACCGAACTCCCCGGAAGGGAGAGGGAATGCCCTCGAAAAGCCCCTCTCGGGAATGAAATATCCGGGAAATCTTGCCGTGTATCGGCTCGGCTCCCTTCTCCACGGAAGCCCCGAAGACGGAGCCGATCACCTGATGTCCCAGGCAGACCCCCAGAATGGGAATTGTTCCTCCGAAGGTCCGGATAATCTCCGGGCAGATCCCCGCATCCTCCGGACCTCCCGGCCCCGGAGAGAGCACGATCCTCCGGGGATTGAGACGACGAATCTCCTCCAGGGTCACCGCGTCGTTCCGCCGGGGCAGCACCTCGTCGAAATCGCTGCAATACTGCACCAGGTTATACGCAAAGGAATCGTAGTTATCCACCAGAAGAATCATGCCTGCACCTCCTCCATGTTTTCGAAACTGCATCCCAGGGCCCGAGCGAGAGCCTCCGCTTTCTGCAACGTTTCCCGATACTCCTTCTCCGGAGAGGAGTCGAAAACGATTCCCGCCCCGGCCTGAAGGTACAGCCGCTCCTTTTCATGCACCACCGTGCGGATGGTGATGCAACTTTCGAAATCCCCCGAAGGATCCAGCCATGCCAGCACTCCTCCGTAGGGCCCCCGGGCCTCGGGCTCCAGAGTGTCGATATACTCCAGGGCCCGCACCTTGGGAGCCCCCGAAAGAGTTCCCGCGGGAAAGGTTTTTCCCAGCATCTCCAGAGAAGAAATTCCCGGCGCCGCCTCTCCCTCCACCTGGGAGACCAGATGCATCACCCGGGCGTAACGGTCCACATCCTGAAAAAGAGACACCTCCACGGATCGGGGCAGGCAGAAACGCCCCAGATCGTTGCGCGCGAGATCAACTAACATCAAATGTTCCGCACACTCTTTGGGATCTTCCCGGAGCTCCTTTTCCAGGCGGCGATCCTCTTCCTCGCTCTTTCCCCGGGGCCGGGTGCCCGCAAGAGGCCGGGTATAGACCCGGCTTCCCCGGCGGGAGAGATGCATCTCCGGCGAGGACGCCACCAGAGAAAAACTGCCGCACCCGAGATAGACGTGATAGGGGGAGGGATTGTTCCGCCGCAGGGCCTCATAAACATCCAGGGGATCCGTGGCCCCGGAAAAACAAAACTTCTGGGAGAGCACCACCTGGGAGAACTCCCCCTGCCGGATGGCTTCCTTGCCCCGATCCACCATCTCCAGAAAGGCCCGCCTGCTCATGTTCGCCCGGGGATCCCCGAGAGCGAAGGAAGGATTTTCCCGAAAAACCTCCCGTTTCTCAATTCCCCGAAGAGCGAAGAGAGCCCGTTCCTTGAGAAGCTCCACCTTTTCGAATCCCTCGTGGTAGGAATCCTCCGAAGAGTGCACGCAGTAGAGGCGTTTTTTCGAGGCATCGAAGAAGTAGAAGGATGCCACCTCCAGGAGCACTCCCAGGGGATACTCTCCTTGCTTCAGACGCCGTCCGGGCTCCCGGGCGAAAAGAGTCTCCCACTTCTCCGCCATGCCGTGCCCGAAATACCCTGCATATCCTCCCCGAAAGAGTGGAAGTTCCGGGATCTCCTCGTATCCGGGCATTCCGGAGGCTCCAAAACGCTCCGCCACGAAGGCTTCCAGAGAACTTCCCTTGCGAAAATCCGCACTTTTCCCGCTTCCCGAGCGAATATCCACCCCCGAGACAAATTCCCGAAGCACCGCAGCCGGCTCGGGTACCAGCAGGGCGTATTCCAAATCCCCCCGGGGGGAACATCCCTCCCAAAGCAGGGAGTAGGGTTTTCCCTCCCCAAGCTTCCGGAAAAGCGCCACAAGATCCTTTTGCTCCATCTTCAGGGAATCGAAGAGGGGAACCCGGAAACTATGCCGCCGCAACGCCGCATAACGGGACTCTTCCATAAAGGAAAACTCTTCGTCCCTTCGCTCTTCTCGCACCTCGGCTCCGCTATCCATACCGCTTCCTCCTTCAAAAATCTCGCATATCCTCTCGTCTCGACTCGTAATTTTCTTCAGGTACCAAAGATACAAAAACGAAACGAGAGGAACTCTTTTTCGAGCCCCTCTCATTTCGGATACCGATATAACCGTACAAAAAAGGGCCTTGAACTGAATTCCTCTTAGGGAATCCACCTCCAAGGCCCGGTCACTACGTACTTTCAAGGCATCCCTAGGATGCCCCGGATCTCGGCGGCAGACTTAGAAAGCCCGCCACCACCAGTTTTGTATGGTTAAAAGTGTGAAAACATCGCGCATGGGAATATCTCCTTTTGAAATATTGGGGTGGATTATAGAGTACTTTTTTCTCCGGGTCAACCGAAAAATGCACCCCTGTGACGAAAAGAACTCCCCGGCAAGGAAAAATGCCCGTATTACCTCTTGCCACTTTCTTACCTCGGGTGTATGCTAGAAGCGCAAACTATGGATACATAAAGAAATACAAACGCAAATACGAAAGAGATGAGTCGAAGGAGAAGCCCATGGGAAAAATCCTGAACGCCGAAAAGAGAGCCTTTCGTTACGTAGTCAATCGTATACTCTCCCACAAACTGCGGCCGGGGGACAAAATCTACGAACCCGACATGGTGGAAGAACTGCAGATGAGCCGTACTCCCATACGGCACGCCCTGGCAAAGCTGGTGTCCGAGGGAATGTTGGGAAAAAAGGATCGGGAGAGGGGATACGTGGTTCCCCTGCTCACTCCGGAGGATATGGAACAGGTCTTCACCGCCCGGGAAACCCTGGAGGGAAAGTCCGCATACCTCGCCGCCAAATACGGGGACAAGGAAAGCATCGAGGAGCTCAAAATTCTGAACGCCCGGGAGAAAGAGCTCTACCGGACGGACGACAAGGGAGAATACGCAGGCATAAACGAAAGCATTCATCTGCTCATCGCCCAGATGAGCCGCAATCCCTACATCGAACGTTACGTCACCCAAACCTACTGGCGGTCCCAGCTCTACACTTTTTATCTCGGGGAATTCTACGCCCAGAACGGAGACGCCCGGGAAAGCAACAAATACATAAGCCATCAGGAACACACGAACCTTATCAACGCCATTGAAAGGGGGAATGCCGAGGAAGCGCGGGAAGTCATGATCGAACACATACGCTCCACGCATCAACGGCGATTCAAGTAGCGCAGGGTTATCCAAACACTCGAAGGAAAACGCATGGACTCCATGTTCGAAGGAGGTTTATCCGATGGATGTTCTCAGCAACGCTTTTGAAAAAAAATGGTTCTGTATTTTCATGTTTCTGTACGTCATCATCATGGTACCCTTCCCCTTCTTCTTCTCCACCACCTACATTCCCTCGCTCTGGGGAATTCCGCTTTTCGTGGTGGGATGGACGGTACATACGATCATTACCCTCGCACTCATTCTCGTCTTCGCCTGGCAGGCACTGCAGCGGGAAGAGTACCGCGAGTTTGACGACCGGTAATTCTGGAAGAAAGGGAGATTGTTATCATGGATACCGTATCGCAGCTCATCAGTCCCGCCCCGGTTCCCTTTTACACGGTTCTCGCAGTTTATTTCGTAATTCTGGGAGCCATCGGCTATTACGCCACCAAGGCCACCAAGAACCTCAAAGACTTTTTCGTCATGAGCGGCAAGGCCGGAGCCATCGTCAGCGGTCTGGCCTATTTCTCCACCCAGTACAGCATGAGCACCTTCATGGGGTGCCCCGCCACCTGCTACAAGGTAGGCTTTGCGGGCCTCACCATCTCGGTTCCCGGCCTGGTTTTCAGCATGATCATACCGGCTCTGCTGGTGGGAAGAAAGCTCATCAAGCTGGGGCATAACTACGGATTTCTCACCATGGCGGATTATCTCGGAGACCGGTACGAATCCGACGGAATCCGCTCGCTTCACGCTCTGATGATGGTAATCTTCCTGGTTCCCATGATGGGAGCCCAGACCATCGGAGCGGGCATCATCCTCCGCACCTTTACGGGAGCTCCCGAGTGGGTGGGCATCGTGGCCATGGGGGTTATCGTAATTCTCTACTGCATGGCCGGAGGCATCCGGGGAGCCATGCTCACCGACGTGCTTCAGGGAGGGCTCATGCTGGTCACCGCCGTGGTGACCTTCGTGATTTCCGTGAAAATCGGGGGCGGTTTCGAAGCCATCAATGCAAAACTTCTCGAAATGAGCCCGGATCTGCTCAGCCATCCCGGTATGGGAGGATCCTACGGGTGGGGGAACTACGTCTCCATGATCGTCCTCTGGAGCTTCTTCACCATCGGCCAGCCCACTCTCTTCACCAAGTTCTTCGCCATGAAGAACTACCGGGTCATGTTCAAGGCGGTCATCCTCGGCACCGTGGGCATGTGGATCGCCGCTACCCTCATCGAGTGGTCAGGAGTCAACGCCCTGGTCTCCATTCCCGGCCTCACGGGGAAACAGATCGATTTCGTGGTGCCTCTCATTCTCCAGCAGGGACTCGGCCCCGTGATATCCGCCCTGCTCATCTCGGGAATCATGGCGGCGGGCATGTCCACCATCGACAGCCTTCTCATCGTGTCCACCGGAGGTATTACCCGGGATATCTACCAGAATATCCTCAAAAAGGACGCCACCGATCAGGACGTGTTCAAGCTCTCCCGGATCGTAACGGTGATTATCGGCATCGTGGCCATTCTTTTCGGCATCTCCCGCCCCGCCACCATATTCAAGCTCATCCTCTTCGCCTTCGGAGGTCTGGGCATCTGGGTGGCTCCGGTAATACTGGGCATGTACTGGAAGGGAGCCACCAAGATGGGGGCCATTCTCTCGGTCATTCTCGGGGAAATTCTCTTCGTCCTCATGACCCTCAAATACACCTCCTGGGCCCTGGGCTTCAATCCTCTCATGGTCTCCTGGGCAATCACCATGATCCTCATGGTGGTTATCAGCAAAATCACCGCCGCCCCCTCTCAGGGCACTCTGAAGCGGCATTTCGAGGATCTTCGATCCTAGCTTTCCGCAATCTTCGTCCGGGGGCCCGTTCGGCTTGAACGGCCCCCGGCTTTTTCGAGGAGGCACATACACTCATGATTCTGTCAAAAATGACCTGGAAAGAGGCGGGACAATCCTTCGGGGATTCCAAAGTGATACTGCTCCCCATCGGAAGCGTGGAACAGCACGGCCCCATCGGACCTCTGGGAACGGACTACGAGATTCCTCAAGAGTTCGCCCGGAGACTGGAGGATAAAAATCCCCGAGATCGGATTCTGCTGCCCGCGATACCTTACGGAGTATGCCCCTATCATCTCGGATTTCCGGGAACCCTCAACATCGGAGACGATGCGCTCTACGCCGTGGTCAAAGGAATTACGCGCTCCCTTTTGCAGCATCGCATGAAAAAGTTCGTCTTTCTCAATGGCCACGGAGGCAACGGCCCCGCCCTGGACAAGGCTGCTCTGGAGGTTTATCAGGCGGGAGGACTCGTGGCCATCGTGGACTGGTGGGTTCTGGCTGGACAGATCAACCCCGAATGGGTGGGAGGACATGGAGCGGGGCAGGAAACCTCGGTGATGATGGCAGTGGATCCCTCTTCGGTACATAAGGAAAACTGTTTTCCCGCGGAGATCGGGCACCTTTCGGAGGCCCTGCGCAATACCCACATCAATACGGTGCGCTACCGCAAGGGATCGGTGCGCATTGTCCGGGATGTTCGGGAGGTAACCTCCAACGGAGCCTACGGCGGCGAAGATGCTCCGGAAGATGCCTCCGCCGAAACGGGCAAGGCCATTCTGGAAACCCTTACGGAGTACATGGATGCCTTTGTAACGGAATTCACGTCCCTTTCCTTGGGCCGGGAATAGAGAGTTTTCTCCTTCATCATGCTTTCTTCGAAGGAACGATCTTTTCTGGAAAAGACGGATCCATTCCGGCTCTGGAAGGATTTTAAACATATCGCCTCCCATGAGAGACTTTCAGGATCTTCCGGAGAACGCCGGGCGGTGGAATATATCGCCTCGCGCCTGGAGGAAGAGAACATCGCCGTGGAGCTTCGCAGCTTTCCGGTGCGGCTGAGCAATCCTCGGAAAATCCGTCTCTCCTGCGCTTCCGGAGGCGGCACCTTCTTCGATGTTCCCGCCAAGGCCTGGAGCTTTACCCAAAAAGGAGAGAGCCTACGAAGCCGGGGAAGAGTGCGGTTTATTCCCCCGGAAGAGCTCCCCCGCACCTTTCTGGATTATCTTCTGGAGCGGGGAAACAGCCCGAGGGATCTGGAGGGGCTCATCGCCATGGGGAGAAGCAGCAATCCCTTTCATCTTCTCTCCCTTCAGGACCGGGGAGCGGTGGGATACATCTTCTGCTGGAACCAAGGGAATGAAGAGGAAATTCATGAGGGAAACGTCAATATGGTGTGGGGAACTCCCCTGCCGGAAGACCTTTCGTTCTTTCTCGATCTCCCCTTCGCGGCGGTAAATCGCCCTCGGGGAGAAGAGCTTATCAGCCTCGCCATGGAGGGCATTCTGGAAGCGGAAATCGAGGTGGAACTCGAAAATCTCGTCGCCCCCATCCCCCTTCTGGAGGCCTCCATTCCCGCACCCTCGAAAAATCCGGATTTTCTCCTTCTGGGAAACCATCTGGATTCCTGGCACTACGGAGCCTGCGACAATGCCACGGGAAACGCCCTCTGCCTGGAGCTGGCCCGAAAACTCAAGGAGATGCAGCCTCATCTGCAACGGGGAGTAAAAATAGCCTGGTGGTCCGGACACTCCAACGGACGCTATGCAGGCTCTTCGGCCTATGCGGAAAGCAATTACGAAAACCTTCTGGAACACTGCATGGCCTACATGAACGTAGACATGCCCGGACTCCGGGGAGCTCTGGACTATTCCCTCCTTACCGCAGGGCCGGATCTCTTCGACCTGGGAAAGAACGTCCTCCGGGACATCACGGGACGAGAGGGAAAACCCGCTCCTCTCGTGCGGGGATGGGATCAATCCTTTCAGAATCTAGGCATATCCCCCTATTTCATCTGGGCCTCCGCCCTTCCTCCGGGGCATCCGGACAGCACCGGGGGAACCTTTATGAGCCGCTGGTGGCATACGGAAAAGGATCTTCCGGAATACTGCGACCCGGAGGTTCTCACAAAGGATCTCTCCCTCTATCTTCTCGGAGCTTTCCGATTTCTCACCCTGCCGGAAGAAGGAATCTACCGGCCCGAAAGGCTTTTCGACGGAATTCTCGAAAGACTTCGAAGCCTCGGGAAAAGCCTTGGAGACTTTTGCAGCCTCCGGTCCCTTGAAACGATACTGGAACGTTCCCGGAAAGAATACCTGGCTCGGGAAAAAACAAAAAAAATTTCCCCGGACCTTCAAAAACAGGTGCTTCGCAAACTGAATCAGATATACTATGCGGAGAAGCCCCCGTACCTTCAGGATTACGCCATACCGGAAGCGTACATTCCCGGCCTTTCCATGGGAGCCCTTTCCCTGGAAGGCACCCCGGGAAACTGGGGACATCTTTGCGGATCTCGTTACCTCCGGACGCAGAAAAACCGCATCTACTCTCTGGGGTCCGAAATACTGTTTCTCTGTTCAAAACACGCACAGGCAACTCACCTTTAACGGAATTAAGGGGTGACACCATGACAGGGGTTCTCGTAAAGGGAGGCCGGATCTTCGGCCCCGAGCCCGAGGGGCACAAGGATCTGCTCTCCCTGCATTCCCGTATCGGCGTAGTGGCGGAGGGCATGGATCCTCGGGAGATTCAGAAAATTCTCCCCGCCGTCACGGTATTGGATGCCGGAGGATGCTTCGTCCTTCCCGGCTTCATCGATCAGCACGTTCATATCAACGGAGGGGGCGGCGAGGGGGGCCCCCGATACCGTACGCCTCCTCTGGAACTGGGAGCATGCATCCGGGCGGGGGTAACCTCCGTGGTGGGACTTCTCGGCACCGACGGCATCACCCGTTCTCTGGAGGAACTGCTTCTGAAAGCCCAGGCCCTGGAGGAAGAGGGCATCAGCACCTGGATTCTCACGGGGGCGTATCAGATTCCCTCCCCCACCTTCACTGGAAGCATCGCCAAGGATCTTCTCCTTATCGACAAGGTGATCGGCCTGAAAATAGCTCTTTCGGACCACCGGGCATGCTACCCCACCTTCCACCAGCTCGCCCAAATCGCCTCGGAAGCCAAAATCGGAGGGCTTCTCTCGGGGAAGGCGGGAATTGTTACGGTACACATGGGAAGCGGCAAAAGGGGCCTTCGGGATCTTATGGATATTGCGGAAAATACGGAGATCCCCATCTCTCAGTTCGTTCCCACCCACCTCTCCCGAACTCCGGAGCTTCTGGAGGAATCTCTGGAATTCGGCAAACGAGGAGGCTACCTGGACATCACCGCAGGATCTCTGGATTTCAAGGAAGATCTCCAGGAAAGCCTGGAAGCCGTATCGGAGCTGCGTCGACGAGGAATGCCCATGGAGCGGGTCACTCTGAGCAGCGACGGCAACGGCAGTCTTCCTCTCTTCGACGCATCCGGCAAGATGACCTCCATCGGCGTAAGCTCCATCTCCGGGATATATCATAATCTGGTGCACCTGGTGCAGCATTACGGCTTCGATCTGGAAACGGCGGTACGTTTGGGATCCGCCAACGTGGCGGAACATCTCTGCCTCAAGAGAAAGGGGCATCTGAAAGAGGGCATGGATGCGGATATAATCGTTATCGAGGAGAAAACCCTCGCCCTCCGTCACGTTATCGCCAAAGGCAAGGTCATGATGCTTAACGGAGAGATCCTCAAAAAGGGTACCTACGAGTAATCACCGAAAAGATTCTTTCGGGCCTCTCTTCTCCAAGGGAGGCCCGGAAGCATTTTCTCCCCCGAAATTCCTTCCCCGCCATCATTGAAATATCTGCAATCCTCTCAGGAGTCTTTCTCACAACAAGCTTGCGTATCAATACAAACAGCGAAAGAAAAACGACGCCCTTCTTCGCCATGTCGCTTTTTTTCAGGTATTCAAAGCAGTTTTTAGTGAAATTCCGCCGGGGAAAATTTTCCCATGCGAATCCATATAGGCCATTTTCTCTTTAACAAAGTACCTTGACATGGCACTTCCCTGCGTTTAGAATGCGCTTGTGATATTTCAGAAGTGCCCTCTTCAATTGCCCCAAATCTTCTAGCTCAGATTCTTTTGTGCGTCTATGTACGAGCTCTTCTGAGGGCATGGAAAATTTTTTACTTTCGCACAGAAAATATTCGAAGTATTTTTAACGACAAAAGCATCTTTTATTCAAAAAGAACGGAGATGATTCCCCTGTCCCGAGCCATGCAACTCGCCAAGCGCATGGAAGAGCTGAGCCTTCCCGCTTTTCTCTCCGCAGAGACTTCGAACATACGCTATATCAGCGGCTTTACCGGAGAAGAGGCCTATCTGCTCATGACAGGGCACCGCCCCTGCATGGTGGCGGACAACCGATTGGTGGACGCCATCGCCGAAGAATGCCCGGGAATGGACATCGCCCGGTGGCGCAACCCCTATCCTCCTCTTACGGAGGTCATCGGGGAGCTTCTCGAAAACGAAAACATCCGCACTTTGGCCGTGGAGGCCCATCGGATCAGCTATCGGCTTTTCAAGGAGCTGGAAAGCCGCCTACCCCAGGTGGAACTGCTCCCTCTTTCGGAGGTGGTGGAGCCCCTGCGCTTCGTCAAGGAGCCCGAAGAGATCGAAAATATCCGTAAAGCCGCATCTTTTGCGGATAAGGCCTTTCAGGAGGTTCTCAACTTCATCCGCCCCGGCGTTACCGAGCGGGAGATCGCCCGGGAGCTCGAATACGCCCTGGGCAAGGCGGGATCCCAGGGCACGGGCTTTGCCACCATCATCGCCTCGGGGCACCACGCCGCCATGCCTCATGCGGTTCCCTCGGAACGGAAGATTCGGAAGGGAGACTTTATCGTCATGGACTTTGGCGGACGCCATAATCTCTATCCTTCGGACATGACCCGTACCGTGGTGGTGGGCAAGGCTTCGGAAGAACAGAAGAGACTCTACGAAACGGTACGGCAATCCCAGGAGGCGGGGCTGCGGGCGGTGCGGGAGGGAGTCTCTTCCAAGGTTCCCCATCTTGCGGCCACCGAAGTGATTCTTCAAAAGGGCTATAAAGACGCCTGCTTTACCTACGGAGTGGGACACGGAGTGGGGCTTGAAATTCACGAGGCTCCCTTTATGAACGCCACCTCCGAGATCTTTCTGGAGAAAAATAACGTGGTCACCGTGGAGCCGGGAATTTACGTTCCCGCATGGGGAGGCGTTCGCATCGAAGATACTCTGGTGGTCACCGAAGGAGAGCCGGAAATTCTCACACTCTCCTCCAAGGAGCTTCTGGAGCTGTAACACCCTAAAAATACGGGATTGGTTGTACCCGGATGCGGGAAACCTTCTTCCATAGGAACGAGGGAGAGGGGCTCCCCACAAAAATGTACAAACTCTTCAAGCATCTCCGCAACACCCAACAAGACAAACACCTCGTCATTCTCCCTTGAGAACCCCGGAGCTTTCAACGCTCCGGGGTTCTCCAATTTCTGCACATCCCGCTGGCTACGGAGAGTTTCATGCCCTTTTTTGGGCAGTTCTTTTCGAGAGCTTTCCGCATGTACCACGCTCCTGAAATCTCAAGATGTCGAGGGATAATACATTCTCGAAGGGCACTCTCCGGATTTACACGAATTCTTCCAGGTGTCGGGCAATTTCCGGAGCCTGTTCCGCATGGAGCGCGTGGGCTCCTCCCGGAACGATCCGGAAAGTGCTTTCGGAAAGGCTTTCCCCAAGGCTGCCCATAAAGGAGGGAGATATGATGGCATCTTCTTCTCCGCTGAGAAGAAGAACGGGAGCCCCGATTTCCCGGACTCTCTCCCCGAGATCGAACTCCCTGCATGCCCGGGCCTGGGCGAAAAAACCCGGATCCTTCTGCCAGAGATCCTCCCGGTACTCTCGAAAAAGGGCGAGGCTCTGCTCCATCCTCCGGGGAAAGGAGAAAAAATTCTCCGAAAGGGTGCTGAGGAGCTGCTGTCGAAGCAGAAGTTCCGGAGAACATCCTTGCCGGCGTAAATCCTCCCAGAGGAGAAGCTGCTCTCGTCCACGCCCCGTAAGGCGGGAAGCAGTGTTGACAAGCACCAGCTTTTCCACCCTTTCGGGGAAACGCCATCCCATTTCCAGAGCTACGAATCCCCCCATGGAGATGCCCACCGGAGTAATCCGGGAGATGCCGCAATAATCCAGAAGCTCCACCACCGTATCCGCCAGAGAAGATATGGAGAGATCCTCCGAAGGCAGATCGCTCTTGCCGGAACCGGGAAAATCGAGAGCGAGAATTCCCCAGGGCTTGGTGAGGAAACTCCACACTCCCCGCCATGCCAGAGAGGACATGCCAAGACCTCCCAGAAAAAGAAGCTCCTTCTCTCCTCGGGAGCACTCGTACCAGAGGCGGGGCTCCCCCGCCGATTTCAGTTTCAGGAACACCGTCTCTCCTCCTTTCCTTCTTAGGGAAAACCTCGGATCTCCCCACACCAGGGACAGTCCTTTCGGGATCCCAGAAGAATCCGGCGGCTCTCCCCCGTGGAAAGATTCAGATCCATTCGGGCGCCCTTCGTGAGAGGGGGCTGAAATCCCGTGAGAAACTTTACCGCCTCCAGGGCGAGAAGCCCCCCCAGAATCCCCAGATAGGGGAGGATGACCCCGTGCCGGTACTCCCGGCTCATGGCCTCTCCCTCGGGACGGGAAAAGTCCGGAGTCCACGGGGGGAGAGAGCAGAGATAGCAGGGAGTCTCTCCGGGAATCACCAAAGGCCCTGCGCCGATGGAGGTGGACGTAACTCCGGCGGTGTAGAGTCCCGGAGTGCGGCTTTCGTAGATGCCCTGATGAAACCATGTGAAAATAGTCTGCCGGGGGCTGTCTGCGGTGAGTATCCCGAGATCCTGCCCCTTCAGAAGCCGGGTGAAATCCTCGGGGGATTCCATTTTTTCCTCCTGAAAGGTATAGCTGCAGCGGGAGTTTTTTCGGGGAAGCTCCCGCCGGAGAACTTCCATTTTCGAACACCCCAAATCCTCTTCGGTGTAGAAAATCTGCCGGTTCAGGTTGCTCGGCTCCACCCGGTCGAATTCCACCAGGGTAAGATGCCCCACTCCGAGAGCCACCAGGTTTTGCAGTACCTGACATCCTCCTCCTCCCACCCCGAAGAGAATCACCCGGCTTGCTTCGAGTCGACGCTGCATCTCCCTTCCCCGGGGAAGCCCCCGGGGAGTCCAGGCTCCGAAGAAGAGCCGCTGGCGCTCGTAACGTTCATCCTCCCGGGGAAAGGTCGTTTCTTCCCGCATATCCTCCAGAAGAAGTTTTTCGTCCAGCTCCCGACAGAAATACAGCACCGTTTCGGGGGAACAGGAGTGCCCCAGAAGACCGAGGAGAACTCCGAGCTCCCGCACCGTTCGGATTCCGTCAAAAAGCTGAAAAAGCTCCTTTTGCCAAGCCTTCAAGGGATCCAGGATCACTCCTCCGGGAGGAACGAAGGGACACAGTAACCGATCCCCGGGTATCCCCACCCCCATAAGGCTCCTCTTGAAGCGGGGCTTACTCTCGTACTCCAGCATACTCTTCCTCCCTCTCGGAAACCCGGGCAAGGTACGCCCCCTTCTGCTCCCGTGCCTTTGCTCGGGCGATGAACATGCGCAACCGGGCATCCAGAAGCTGTGTTTGGGCCTGTTCATCCTTCTCCAGGGCATCCATGAGAGCAAGCACGTCCTCAAGTCGTTCCTGGTAAAGTATCCAGGTGTCGTCAAGGTTTTCCCGGGCATAGTTCTGCTGCTGCTGCAGCACCGCCACGTTCTTCACCGCACTCTCCCAATCACTCCGGGCCTCGTGGTAATTCTTCCGGACCTCCTCCTCGGCCGCCTCCAGGCGTTTTTCCGCCTCCTCCAGAAGATGGAGACTCTTTCGAATGTTGGCCCTCTTCTTGCCGCCGTCCGCCAGAGGAACCTCCACGTAGAGAAGAAGATCCCACTCTCCCTCTTCCACATCCGAAAAATGATAGGTGTAGTCCGTCCAGATTCGGTAGGTTCCCTGAAGCTGGACCTTGAGAGAATCTTCCTTCCGGGCAATGGCACAGAGCATCCGGGTATAATCCAGGTTGCTCCTGGCGGAACGTATATCCGGATTCCCTTCAAAGCTTTCCTCCAGATCCTTCGATGAGAGAAGCCCTTCGGGAAGATTTTCGATATGCACGGGAAGAATGCTCTCTCCGGAGGCATAACCCGCAAGCTCCGCAAGAAATCCCGCATGATCTCCCCGAGCCGTGGCCAGAGAGGATTCCACTTCTCCCACGTTGATCCGCCCCTTGGTGACATCCAGCCGGGTAATGAGCTTTTCCCGCAGCTCCAGCTCGAGAAGAGCCAGCATCTCCTGGCGCTGCTTGAGAATTTTCTCCAGCAGGGCGATTTTCCTCTCTGCAAAGACACATTGCCAGTAGGCCTGTTCGGCGGAACCCAGGAGACTGTTCAGGGTGCTTCCGTAGTCATGCAGAGCTTTTCGGTAGGCATAGAGAGCCTTCCGCTCTTTCGCCCGGTTCAGCCCCGAAAGATCCAGGTTCTGCTGAAAAATGAGCGAAAGGGTCTGGTCGCTTCGCTCGTTGGGGTAGTAGGTCCACCGCTCCACCGAAGGGGAGAGAGTTATCTGGAGCCGCTGATCCGCCACGGTAATCCGCACATCCTCCCACTGGGCCCGCGCTTTGGAGCGATCCGCCCGGATGGAGGGATTTCGTTCCAGCACCTCCGCAAGGTAGCTTTCCAGATCCAGAACTCGTTCCCGGGACTCCCCCGGAAGGGGAAAAACCCAAAACCCCGCAAACACTATTCCTCCCAGGTATAGAAATATCGCAATTCTGCGCACGTTCAAGAGAATACTCCCCCCTCTCCGGCTTCGTATGTCATACCATCTGCCTTCGGCTGAGTTCGTAGAAGAAACCTCGTTTTTCCATGAGCTCCTCGAAGGTTCCCTCCTCTCCGATGTGCCCTTTGTGGATCACCACGATGCGATCCGCATTTCGAATGGTGGAGAGTCGATGAGCCACCACGATACGGGTGGCATCGAGATTTTCCAGGCTCCGGGCCACGGCCTCCTGGGTACGGTTGTCCAGAGCGGAGGTAGCCTCGTCGAAAAAGAGAATCCGGGGTTTGTTCGCCACCGCCCTGGCAATGACAAGGCGCTGTTTCTGTCCCCCCGAAAGAGTATTGGCTCCCTCGGTAATCATGGTATGCATTCCCATGGGCATGGCCTTGATATCCTCTTCGAGCCCCGCAATCCGGGCGGCCTCCCATGCCTGGTCCAGGGTAAGGGACCGGGAGCAGACGATGTTGGAGTATATATCCCCCGCCACGATTCCTCCTTGCTGGAGCACCGTTCCGATCTGGGCACGCATCTTTCGGAGATCCATGTCCTTGAGGGGCTTGTTATCGAAAAAGATCTCTCCCCGCTCGGGAAATTCGAATCCCAGAAGAAGCCGGATGAGGGTGGATTTCCCGGAACCCGAGGCTCCCACGATGGCAAGAAATTCTCCTCCCCGCACGGTAAGGGAAAAATTCTGGAAGATGGCGGGAGCATCCCGGTGATAGCGAAAGGTAACTGCGGAGATATCGATGTTTCCCCGGAGTTCTCCGGGATCTCCCCGGGCTTCGCTTGCCTCGGGCTCCTCCCGGAGGATGGGATCCAGAGATTCGTAGAGGGGAAGAACTCCCAAAAAGACGGTAACGCTGGAGATGAGCCCCATAAAGGCGCCCTGCATGGCTCCATAGGCGGACCAGAAGCTGACGAAATGTCCCACCTGGTACTCATGGTTTCCCATATCGTCGGGATATCCCATGCGGAAGTACATGATCACCAGAAAGATGGCTATGGCTCCGAAGGCGGGAAAGAGGGCGGAAAAGGCGCTCAGCAGATTCGCCGCCCATCGGGCCCGATAGCTGAGTATACGTTGCCAGGAGAAGAGAGAGGCCCATTTGGCAAAAACCTCCTCCTCCGCCGCGGCCACCCGAATCTTGTTGAGCCCCGTGAGAATCTGGAACACCACCCCGCTCAGCCGGTTCTGCACCGCCACCATGCGCCGCTGAAAGCGTATCTGCACGTAGGCGGAAATACCCATGGCAAGCCCCAGAAGAAGCAGGCATCCCAGGGCCGCCAGGGCGATTTTCCAGTCGTAGTAGAACATCTGTCCGAGATAGAGCAGGGAAAAGGCCGCGTTGGGCACCAGAGAACGTACGGACTGTCCCAGAAAGGTGCGGATGTTGTAAAGCCCCAGAGCCTTTCCCGCAAGATCTCCCGAGGAAAATCGCCGAAAGAAGGTCACCCGAAGGCGCAGGATTCGGTCCCAGAGGGCCATTTCCACATCGTGATCCATGCGGCTTTCGGTGCGGAAGAGGGCTATCTGCTGGGAGAGACGGAGCAGGGCAGTGGTTATTCCCAGGGATACGAGAAGAAAAAAGAACTGCCATATCTGTCCCCGTTCGGCGCTGGGAATGATATCCTGAAAGATTTTGCCGTTGATCATGGGAACGAAAAGCCCCAGAGATCCCATGCCGAAGGCCACTCCCAGGGCATACAAGAGTTCCTTCCAGGAGCGGAAGAGGCCGAAGGCGAAGAGATCCTTCCGGGTCATACTTCCCGAGGGAAAGGGGCGGTACATTCCCCAGGCCTGAAGAGCTATCTTTGCCGCATCTTCGGGGCGAAGGATCTCCTCTCGATCCTCTTCGGGAAAGTAGATGAAACATCTTCCTCCCCGGGGAAGAAGGAGAACTTCCTTCTTTTCCTCTTCCAAGAGGCCCACGAAGGGCAGGGTGTCCCGACGCTCCCATCCCTTTTCGAGGGTAATTCGCCGTATCCGAAGATTGAAGGCCCTTGCCAGGTCTTCCAGGGTGCGTACCCTTTCGGGATGGTGGATGATCTTGGGGAGCCGGAAGTTCATCTCCTCCCCCATTCGGGCAGCCAGGCGGAAAAGGGGCGAAAGAGGCACCGCCGCCTCCTCTTTTTTTCGGAAGAGTACGCCTCCCAGAGAGACAAAGGCTTCCTGAAAGCGTTCCTTTCGGAGATTTTTCATGGTCTCCCCGAGATTCCATTGATCTCCCAGGGAAAGCCGGGAGTGGAGATTGAGGAGTTTCAGATCCAGTTTCAGGTTCTGCTCCAGAGCGTTCCAGAAAAACCCTCGGGCGCGGAGATCCTCCCCCTTCGAGCTTTCGAAGGAACAGTCCTGGAGGCTGCGCATCCAGAGATGTTCCCCGGTATAATAAAATTTTCCTGGCTCCATCTCCTCTTCCCCCAGAATAAGGGCACTCCCATCCCGGAGCTCGAGCCAGAATCCCTCCTTGTCGGAAGGCCCCGCATATCGGTCCGCGGGAAGACGTTCCAGCTCTTCCCGGGAGAGTCGATCCAGGTTACCCTGCGGAAAGAGAACATCCTTTACAAGCACCTCTCCGAAAGAGGCCAACAGCTTCTCCCCCCTGAAGGCAAGCCAGTTTTGAAGATCCGGATCCTGCTGTTCCTCCAGAATCTCCCAGGACACTTCCAGAATCCGGGACTCTCCCCGGGGAGTTAGTTCCAGTAAATAGGGGGTCTCTTCGTTCTGGGGAAGATCGAAAAAAGCCTCTCCCGAAGAAAGCGAGAACAGATATTCCCGGGCTCCCCGGACATTCTCTCCCAAAAGGGGAACTCCGTGAACATCCAGGATACCCTCCAGCACGAAGAGAACCCGCCGCGTTCGCCCTCCCTCTTCGGGAAGACTCGACGTGCTGTGCCGCTCAGTGCCCAAGAGCCGAATCGTATTCAGGAATGCCTCCATGGTTCTCTACCCTTCCCATGCATCCTCTTTCCGAAGAAAGCCTTTTCTTCCCTCATGCGGGAACCTTTCGTCCGGAGCGTCGAGATTGTCCGCCCCCTATGCCCGGCTACCCCTGAATGAGGTCATAGTACCGTCCCCGGAGAGCCACCAGATCCTCGTGACGCCCCCGCTCCGCCACCTTTCCCCGATGGAGCACGATAATTTCGTCGCTGTCCCGGATGGTGGAAAGCCGATGAGCCACTATAAGGCAGGTACATCCCCGGCGGCGGAGATTCTGGTCCACCATCTGCTCCGTGGGAGGATCCAGGGCGCTGGTGGCCTCGTCCATCACCAAAAGGGAGGGGCGCATCACCAAGGCCCGGGCGATTTCCAGACGCTGTCTCTGACCTCCGCTGAAATTCCTGCCGTTTTCCTCCACCGGGGAGTCATATCCCTGAGGACGGGCAACGATATCCTCATGAATGTCCACATCCTTGCAGGCCTGGATGATCCACTCCTCGGGAATTCCCTCCCGCCACAGAACGAGATTCTCCCGAATGCTCCCTTCGTAGAGCACGATATCCTGATCCACGAAGGCAAAAGAACGAGCCAGGCAATCCCGGGAAATATCCCGCCGGAGATAGCCGTCGTAGAGCACCTCTCCCTCCCAGGGATCATAGAGTCCGCAGATGAGCTTGGCCACCGTGGACTTTCCCGATCCCGATCCTCCCACCAGGGCCACACGAGCCCCCGGAGAGAGGTGCAGGGAGAAGTTTTCGATGAGAGGAGGCTCCAGTCGGGAGTAGCCGAAGGTAAGTCCCCGAACCTCCAGGCCTCCCGAAAGACGAAAGGGACGAATTCCCGGAAGGGAGGAATGGAAAGGTTCCTCTTCTCCGGGGTTCCAGGAGGAATTTCCGGGATATCGGAGCACGTCCTCCAGTCGGTTCAGAGTGCCTTGGATGGTTTGGAAACTGCTGCTCAGATCCACCAGCTGTCCTACGGGAGCGAGAAAGTTGTTCATCAGGGTCTGCATGGCCAGAAGCATTCCCAGGGAAAGAATTCCCTCCATCACCTGGAGTCCCCCGAAGCAGAGCACGCAGGCCGCCACCACGGAAGCGAGCAGGGTGGGGACCGGCTCGATAAGGGTATTGAAAAACTCCATCTTCACCTGGGCGTTTTTTGTCTTGGTAAGGTATCCCGCTATTCGAGAAAACTGGTCGTCCTCTCCTCCGGTGGATTTGATGGTTTCGATGAGCTGGAGCCCGCTCATGGCGATTCCCGAAAACTTGCCCCGATCCGAAAGAATCCGCTCGTTCAAATCCGATCGTTTCCGCTGCATTCCCCAGAGCAGGAGAACGTTCACCAAAGCGGCTCCCACTCCGATGAGGGAGAGCAGAGGGGAGTAGCCGAACATGACGAAAAGGTAAAAGATCAGGGTGGAACAGCTGAGCAGGGTGGTGGCAAGCTGCCGGGAAAGGGTGGTGGCCACCTGGTCGTTCAGGGCCACCCGGTTGCCCACCTCGCCGCAGAAACGCTGAATGAAGAAGGAGTAGGGAAGCTGAAGTACGTGCAGAAAGAACCGGGAGGAGTGACAGGTGGCGAGAGACATTTCCTGCCGAAGCAGCATGTTCTGCTGGAGCAGGGTGAGGGCTCCCTGGAGCAGTCCGAGGATACCGAGAAAGAGAAGCAGGGGCTTGAAGTATCCCGGCTGAAAGCTTATAAGCACGTGATCGAGAAAAATCTGGGAGAGCCCGGGTACCAAAAGCCCGGGCAAAACAAGCCCCAGCCCCGCAAGAATCGCAAAGAGAAGCATGGTCTTCACGGGCCCGAGACGCTGCTTCAGGGCCTTCCAGGGACGCTTGGGAGCTCCTCCGAAAACGAAATTCTCCCCAGGCACGAGAGAGAGAGCCACTCCGGTAAAGCTCTTGTCGAAAGTTTCCGCGGTCACCACCCGGGGCCCCGATGCGGGATCGTTGAGGTAGATTTTCGCTCCCCGAATTCCCTCAAGTACCAGAAAATGATTGAAGTTCCAGAAGAGAATCAGGGGAAGGGGAAGTTTCCGGAGATCCTCGATCTCCACCCGGTATCCCTCTGCCTGAAGACCGTAGGTTCTGGCGGCGTTCAGAATGTTCCCCGCCTTACTGCCGTCCCGGGTGATGCCGCAATCCTCCCGCAAGGTTTCCAGAGGAACGAAACGGCCATAGTACCCCAACACGATGCCCAGGCTTGCGGCACCGCACTCGGTGGCTTCCATCTGCAGGAGCGTGGGGGTCTTGACCCGTCCCTCTCCGGAGTTCCATTGCAGTGGAACGGGGTTTTTGGTGAATCGCTTCATTCGGTCTCTCCCACCCCGAGAAGGTATTTTTTGATAAAGGGAAGCACCAGGGTTATGGGCTTCTGTCGACGAGTGACGATTTCCACGCTGCAAAGAGTATTTCTCTCAATTTTCATGGGAGGCCCCTTGCCGGAGGTCCACGCATAGCCGCTCACGGTACTGTCCGAGGAGAGGAGATCCACCGCCACCAGCATGGCGGCCCCTCTCTGGGCGATCTGATCCACCAGGTTCTCGTCTCCCAGCATACGGAGCATGGTTTTCTTGGAGACCGGGGCATCGGAAAAGTTCCAGACCCTCCCCCGAATGGAGCCGTATTCCTCCTCCTTGATCATGATCAAAGAAACCAGGGCTTCCATTCCTTTGCGAATTTTTTTACCCTCCCCGGCGGAAACGTACGTTTGCGCGTAGAGGATGGCGTTCTCCTCTCGAAGTTCCTCCTCCACCACAAAAATCGCCTCTCCATCCCCCACAATCTCTCCGGGATTCTTGTATATTCCCGTGATATACCCCGAGACTGTACTCAGGAGCACCCGATTTTCCTGAAACGTGGTTTCGAGTTGCCGCACCTGTTCCTGCTGCTGCAGAATCTGGTACTCCAGATCCCGGCGTTCCTTTTCCCACTGGGATTGAGATTCCACCGTGGAAACCGGAAGCTTCGCCAGGTTTTGCCGGTAGGTAAGGATATCTTCCAGAACCCGGTCGTAGTCGTCTCGCACGTCCATATATTGTTTTTCCGTAACCAACTGTTTTTCAAAAAGGGCGGCATACTTTCGCTCCATATCCCGGAGGCGCTTCATACGCTCCTCCGCGGCGGCTATGGAAGCCTTCAGGGTCTGCCGCTGTTTTTCCGTATAGGTATCTTCGTACCCCTTACGGGAGGTCTCGGTAGCCTCGGCCTGGGCAAGCTGCTTTCGGAGATTTTCGAGCTTTTTCTCCGCCTCCTCCAGCTTCTGCTCCGTATCGATCTGTTCTATCCAGGCCAGGGGTTGGCCTTTTTCCACATAGTCGTTGATATATACCGCAATCCGGGAGATTCTTCCTCCTCCCTTGGGCCCCAACTCCACAATGTTGCCGGTTCCCAAAAGAATTCCCATACCGGAAATCTTGGTAGGCACGGAGCCGAAAAAACCCCAGAGAAGCAGTGAAAGGAGAAGCACCAGGCAGGCGAGAAGAAATATCCACTGCTTGGGGCCCACGTAACACATCATCTGGTCCAGCTGTTCCGGAGAGGAAAGCTTTTCCAGAGCTTTTTTCCTAAAGAGATTTCCCGGATTTCCCACGGCGCTTTTCTCCTTTCTTACAGGCAATGTTTAATGTTTGCGGTTGATACTTCCCCGGCCTTCCCGAAGATAGCCGATAAAGTCCACATGGGGAGGCGTGGCATGCCGCAGAGCCTCCGCCACGTCCCTCAGAGGAAAGGTCAGGGGAATTCTTTTCGTGCCGAAACGAAGCTCCTCCGGAGGATGAGGAGGGGAGGTGAGGCGTTCCTCCCGAAGGCGGGAGGAAAACTCCTGGGTCAATCGAAAGGCGGTCTGCCGGGACATGCCGGGAGCCTCGAAATCCACCACCGGCGGGGCCAAATCGGCTCCCTCGGGAAAGGTCATGGCGGAGATGCCGAACCTTTCGGGATGTCGCATCACCGAAGACCCCGGAGCAACCTGAAAGGCGGAATAAAATACGGACTGCACCCCTCCCCGATGGAGACACTCCCGGATGGTCTCGAAGGATCTTCGGGCCTCCTCTTCAGTCTCCGAGGGAAATCCCACCATCATATAGGCCCCCACGGGAATGCCCGCCCAGGAGGCATTGGAAAGCACCCGCTCCACCAGCTCCCAGGTAATTCCCTTGCACATATGCCCCAGAAGTCGATTATTGGAGCTTTCCACTCCCATCACCAGACGGCGGCATCCCGCTTGGCGAAAGAGCATGCACCGCTCCAAAGTCAACCGGGCATCCGCCCGAACGTTGACGCTCCAGCCTATGTCCAATTTTTCCCGGCATACCCAGGCGGCGAAACGCTCCAGCATCTCCGGATCCGCCTCGTCGTCCCCGAAGGCGAAGGATCGCTGTTCCCGATTCCGCACGAGGAAACGAAGTTTCTCGAAAAGTTCGTCTCCCCCCGAATCGACGTGCCGAATGAACTCGTCTTCGGTGCGGCAGAAGGCGCAACGCCCCCAGGAACATCCCCGGGAGAGCCGGAATCCCGCGAACTCCCCCGAGGCGTCTTGATAATACTCCTCCTTCGGAAAGAAACGGTATTCCGGAGAAATTGTCTCCAGAGCAACGGGAGCAGCCGGAGGATTACGCCGAAGCTGCCCCTCTTCCAGCCAAAGAAGGCCCGGAACCGAGGCAAGATTTCCCCGGGCGAACCGGCAAATCTCGTAGAGGCGTTCCAAAGGAATTTCTCCATCTCCCGTTATCATACCGTCAATCCATCGAAAAAGGCCGGCCTTTCGGGTTGTTGCAAGATGCAGGGTTACAAAGGCTCCTCCCAGGACGATAAAAGCCCGGGGGAATTGCCTCTTGAGTTCCCGGGCCATGCGAAAGGCAGGAATCGCCTGGCCTCCGTAGGTAACGGAGATACCGATCACCGGGGGAGCGTACCCCTCGAGACGGCGAGAAAACCAGGAGGCGAAAAAATCCTCGAAGATCCCATCTCCTTCGGCACACTCCACAATCTCCTCGCTGCTGTAACAGCTTCCGGGGGCTTCATAGAAAATCCCCTCCCCCACGTTCCAGAGGCTTTCGGGAAAACGGGAAATCCAGAGAAACTTGGCCATACTTTCAAAAAGAGTGCTCCTCACGTGTCCCTCCATGGCTTCCCGAGGGTCCAGGGAGCGCCGTACCGCCTCCTCCCCCGCCATGTCCAGCACGATCCGGGCCTTGGCGAGAGAAAGATATTCCATCATCTCCGGAAAGGCGAGAGATTTTTGGGAACCCAGTTCTTCGATGCGGTCCGCTCCCTCCGGAAAACCCGAAAAAAGACGTTCCGCCCGGAAGAAGTGCCGAAAAAAGGCGAGGTTTCCATCCAGACAAATCAGGGGAATACCCCGGCTCTTCAGGTAGCCCGCCAGCTGCGGAAGCGCCGCTCCGGGTCGATGGGGAGCATCGCAGGGAGGAAGGAGAAGAAGCAGATCTTTTTTCATGATACGTCTTTTCGCGCAAGAGGAGGTATCATCCGAGATCCTCCTTCCAAAAATCCCCCGAAAGATACGTGGGGTTCCGTATTGCCGCCGACACGGCTCCCGATTTCCATAAGGTCGTACCGGAGAGGAACGATTTCGCCTCCAAGAGAGACCTCTCGCAGCGGAAGAGGCATGCGTTTCCCCAGAATTTTCCATATGGCCCAGCTGAATTTCTGCATGAGAGCGAAAGATTCCCGCCGAGTCATGCCCTCCCCTTCGAACCAGACGTTGGGAGGATCCAGATCGAGCCCCCGGGGGAGCTTGAGATTTGTGATTCCATATTCCCGGGGGTTTTGACCTATGCAGGAATCCGTGAGCACCTGATAAGGAGAATAGAAGACGTAGCTCACGTCTCCCTCGCCACAATAGCGGGCAATTCTGGAAAAGGAATATTCCGCCTCCTCCAGAGTCTCCGTGGGAAGGCCCGCAATCATATAAATCCCCGCTCGAAGTCCTGCCCAGGAAACGTTGGAAAGAACCTGTTCGATAAGGGGTACGGTAATTCCCTTTTTGATGAGCTTGAGAATACGATCATGGAAGCTTTCAAGTCCCAGAATGAGATTGATGCATCCCGCCTCACGAAAAAGAGTGCATCGATCCAGAGTGAGCTTTTTGTCCATCCGCATGTTGATAGACCATTCCACGGGGAGTTTTTCCTCCAGAACCCGCCGGGCAAAGTGTTCCACCAGCTCCGGGGATGCCTCGTCGTCGGTAAAGGGGAAGAACACCGCCCCGGTCTCTCGGGCGTAGCGGCGCACCTGTTCGAAAAAGCGATCCGGATCCCCCTCCTGATAGGCCGAAATGAGGGAGGATTTGGTACGGCAGAAGGCGCACTTCGCCCAGGAGCACCCCCGGGAAAGTCGGAAGAAAACGAAAGCATCGCCCTTTTTTCGATAATAGTCTTCGGGAGGAAAGTCCCCATATTCCGGATAAACTTCTTCCAGGGGAAGGTGCGGCGATTCGGGATTGCACCGACGCACCCCCTCTTCGAGGTAGATCAGGCCGGGAACCCCCGCAAAGTCGGGCTTTTCCTCCTTCAAAGCTTCGTAGAGCCTCTGGAGAGGAATCTCTCCGTCTCCCACGATCATGGTGTCCATGTAGCGGAACAGGGCATTGTGCGGCACCCGGGAGAGGTGAAACATCACGAAGGGCCCTCCGAAGACGATATGGGTTTTGGGAGAAAACCGACGGATCACCCGGGCTATCCGCAACGCCGGCACGATATGTCCCGGAAAGATCACCGAAAGCCCCGCTACCCTGGGAGGGTTTGTGCTGAAATAGGGCCTGAGATATTCCTCGAAAAAGGAACCGAAAAGGCCATCCTCCTCCGCCGCTTCGAGAAGATCCGCACTGGCGTAGGAATTTCCCCGGGGAGCGTACTGCATATCTTCGTCGTTATGGCGTATGTTCTCGGGGAAAGAGGGGGCGAAGATCAGCCGGGAAACCGCATCGAGAATCTTTCCCTGAAGCTCCTTGGGCATGGGTTTTTTCCGTTCCAGATACTCCGTAAGAAGATCCCTGCCGAAGTGTTCCAGAATCGATCCCGCCCGGGCCAGAGAGAGATACTCCACCATCTCCGGAAAGGCAAGCCTGGAATGCCCGTCCAGCTCTTTCAGGCGATGCAGCGCATAGGCCTCACCCTCCCGAAGCCGGGATCCGGTGAAGGCGGCATGGCAAAAGGCAATGTTCGCATCCAGGGCAGTCACGGGAATTCCCTTTTTGCGAAGAAACCCCGCAAGCTGAGGAACGCTGGGATAGGGTCGCGTGGGAGAGCTTACAGGGGGGATGATGAGGGTCATACCTCGTAAGCTTCCTGGGGAAACTGTCATAGGGACGCCTCCTTCGATATGGTGATTTCCTGCATGCCTTTGGAAAACTCCTCCGCCAGTTCCCGAGCCCGCCGCATTCCCATGCCGGCCCCTTCCCAGGCCACCGCAGGAGCTTCCAGATCCTGCCGTGGATCGTAGATCACCCGGACGAGGCCGAACTTCTCCGGATTCCGCCCTACCGGGGAATCCCGGAAGAGACGAAAGGAATTGAACTGACAGGTGGCGGAAAGCCCCTTCTCCCGATGTTCCCGAAGACGCCGGAAACCTTCCCGAGCCTCCTCCTCGGTCTCCGAGGGAAAACCCACGATCATATAGAGAAGGGTATCCATGCCTCCCCAGGCGAGATCCATAAGATTTTTCCCGATGAGCTTTTCCGTTATGCCCTTGTCCATGAGCTTGAGAATGCGGTCGTTGTAGGATTCCAGCCCCAGGAAAAGCCGGGTGCATCCCGCTTCCCGGAGAAGAAGGATTTTGTCCAGAGTGAGGAAAGGGGAAAAACGGAAATGGGCGTTCCAGAGAAGCTCCGCCTTCGAACGAAGCAGCTCCTCCGCAAAGCCGAAGAGCACCTCCGGAAGAATGCAGGCATCCGCAAGAACGAAACCGGAAAAGTCCGTCTTTTCCCGCAGCCGAAGCACCTGGGAACGAAGAAATTCCGGAGGGGGCGCATCGTAGGCGGAAGTATAGCCCCGACAGAAGGTACATCGGTTCCACCAGCACCCCCGGGAGAAACGCAGGGGAAGAATGCCCTTCCGAGGAGCGAAAAAGTATTTCCTTTCGGAAAAACCCTGAAAATCCGGATCCGGCAAACTCTCGATCTTTTTGGGCTTTTCCGGGAAATTGCGCCGGAGATGCTCCCCTTCCCGCCAGAGAAGCCCGGAAATTTTCGGATGAGCCGAAATTCCTTCACTCTCATACCGGAGAAGCCGGTCCAGAGGTTCCTCTCCCTCTTCCAGAATAACGCCGTCCAGAAGATCGAAAAGCTCCCCCCCTTGCAGAGAGCGCAGATGATAGGTCGCAAAGGGGCCTCCGAGATAGATTCGTATCTTCCGGAAAGTCTCCTTTGCCAATCGGGCCAGCCGGAGAGCGGGGTGGAACTGTTCTGCAAAGGCCACGGAAAGCCCCAGAAGGGGCGCCCGGGATCTCTCCAGATCCGGAAGAATATGCTCTTCGAAAAAACCCTCCAGCACGGTATTTGCCGCATACGCCGCCTCCAGAGATTCCCCGAGGGAATAGGGAGACCAGGGGGAGAGATAGCCCAGGGAGTTGCTGGCAGAATCCACCACCACCCGATCGATTCTGCCAAGGGATATCAGGGAGAGCGTCGCTTCGAAAAGAGCATTTCTCTCGCCGGGAGAGTCGATCTTCTCGGGGGTGTTCAGATGGAGGAGTCGAGGCCCCAGAAGATCGACAAGTCTCCGGGTGCGTTCCGCCCACAACGGAGCGGTTTCGGCTTTTTCCAGAAATTCCAGTTTGTCCAAACCTTCCCGGATTTTCTCCGGAGTTCCCGCAAAACGGATAAACCGGTTGTTTCCGTCCTCGCACCACACCCGGTGCCCTTTGGAACGGAGATATCCCCCCAGCACGGGAAGGCTGAGATAAGGAGAGGTAGGAGGTCCGAAGGGAGGATAACAGAGATAGAGGCTCATGAGAGATACCCCAGAAGATCGAGCTCCAAGCGCTCCACCAGAGAAGAATTCTCCGTCAGAAGGCGGGCGTGTTCGATATATTCCCGGGCCTCCTCACGAAAGGCCCTTCCTCCTTCCAGAGCCGCTTGTGCTCCCTGAAGAGCCACTCTTGCGCTCTCCGGAGCATCCGGAAAGATCCGAAGCCATTGTTGTCCGATCCGCAAAATTTCCCGCATAATCTTCCCTTCCATCCGAGGGGCCATGCGAAGCCCCAAAGAGAGCCATCCCGCCCCCTCCTCCCGTTCTTTCCAGGAATCTTTCCTCTCCTTCCAGATATTCCAAACGCTTTCAAAATCCTTTTCCAGAAGCCCCACCACACAGCGAGCATACCCTTCCAGAGAGGAGAGGGGCTGTACCTCTCCGAGAGAATCCAGGATTTTCCGGGCCTCCACGGCATTTCCCCGCTCTCCCAGAGCCAGGGCACAAGCGATGCGGGAAGAGCGAAGAGCGTCCTTTCGCAAACCTCCCCGAAGATAGGGGTGCTCCCCTGGAAAAAGATCTTTTTCCAGGGGAGATTCCGATTCCGTAAAAGCGCGGGGCCCCATGTCCTCCACCGGCTGGTGGGCGAAAAGGCGCCCCAGGCTTTTTCGCAGACCCACTTCCAGAATGCCCTGAATCTCCTCAGCCTCGGAATAGCCGGGAGTGCTTTCTCCCCCCATGCGCCGGAGCCGGCGGAAGCAATCCCGACGGTGATATTCGAAAAGCTTCTCCTCGGAAAGAACGTTCAGCGGAGCGGTACATTCCAGAATTCCCCGGTTTCGGAGACCCTCTGCCAAGGGAGGGACTTTCTCTTCCAGAGCTTCTTCAAGCATTTTCCGGTACCGAAGCCGCACTTTTTCGGAATTCCAGGGAAAATCCTCACCTTCGGGAAAAATCTTTCGGGGAAAATCCCCGAGCACTTCGAGGCTTTCCGCGATTTTCCAGGAATCCAAAGAGGGAATTTCTTCGGCCCCCTCCCATCGGGGAGAGAGCAGAATTCCCCGGGTTCCCACCACTTCGGGAAAGGCGCTCCACCGGGTGGCGAGAAGAGGAATGCCCCGGGCCAGGGCCTCCGCAGGGGTCTTTCCGAAGGATTCCTCCAGAGAGAGGGAGAGGTTGCATACCCCCCGGGCGTTGCGGAAGAGCTCCTCCTTGGCACTTCCCGTAACAGCTCCCGGAAAGAGCACTTTCCCTTCCAATCCAAGGCGTAGAACCCGCTGTCGAAGGGCCAGGTAGTAGGAAAGGGGAGTTCCCCGCTCCTCCTCCACCAGAGGCCCCGCGATCACCAGAGGTGGAATTTCCTTTCGAGAATTCTCCCGGAACAGAGCGTATCCCTGAATAAGTTGGTGCAGGCATTTTTCCCGCCGAAGACGCCCGAGCACCAGAAAATGCTCTTTTTTCTTTCCCCGGGAGGGGGAATTCGAAAGATGTTCCGGAAGAGGTATGGGATGAGGAATTACCCGGATCGCCGGAGCGAGTTCGGGCATGAACCAGCGGATGATCCGAGCCGCATGCTCGCTGGGAGCCACCATACGATCCCCCGGACGCAGAAGGGACGGAAGAAGCCTCCAGATCCAGGGCATTCCTCCCGGAGCATGAGCTATAAAGAGAAGCTTCAGGGGGCTTCCGGCGGCATTGCGCAGGGAAAGAAGCCAGGGAACCAGAGGCTGGAGTTCGTAGTTGGGAGAAAAGAAGGTTCCCTCTGCGAAGGGTTGAGAAAAGAAATCCTTCCAGCATGGGGGCTGTTCCATGAAACGCACCGAAGGATCTCCCTTTTCGAAGGCTTTCCGGAAATTTTCCTCAAAAATTCGGGCGGTAAGGGCGTTATTCTTCCAGAAAATCCGAAGAATTTCGAGAGCGACCTTCCTTTTCCCAGGCATGAAAAAGAGGCCTCACGCCTTGCGGGGATCGTCCGAGAAGATCCCTCCCAAACGTCGCCGCAACCTTTCCCGAGCGAAGATCTGTCGCAGCACGCTCCCCGTACCGAGCCCCATCTCCTCGCACCAGGCCGTGAAGTTTCGATCCAGGGACGAAGGCGTTCCCTCCTTCATAAAGGAGGTGAGATACTCCTCGGCCCTTCCCGGAACCGTAGCCTCCCCGCGAAGATCCTCCTTCAGAAGCCGAAGCATCGTTTTCTGCTCCCCCGCCCCCCGGGCGCAGGTCTCGTAAAGCCCCTCGAGACGCAGAACATCCAGCAGAGATTGTACGGGAGTGCCAAAGTGTTCCACCGTAACGAACCAGTGCCGCAATCGGCCGAGAAGAGCTTCCTCCTTCATGAGCCGCCGGAACTCCGCCTCGTCGAGATGATTTCGCCGCAGCCATTCCTCCAGGCTCTCGGGAGTGGTAATGCTTCGCCTGCGCCGGAATCGGAGGGCTTCCCGTTCCACTTCCTCGGAAGAGACTTCAAGTTCCAGATGTCGGGCAAACTCCAATCCCAACCGGCGGTTGAGACCATGTCGGGCCAAGGAAAATCCCTCGGACATCTCCAGCACTCCCCATGCGGCAATCTCTCCCGAAGTAACTTTCTCGTCCTTCACAGAGCGGGGGCACTCCTCTTCGAGAATACGCCGGAAGATATGGGATGTCTCCCAGGAATTACGGAAAATTCCTCCGGTCCTCTCCGGAGCTTTCTCTTTTTTCAGGTATTTCAGAAGCACCAGAGCGTCTTCTCGTAGGAGATCCACCCGGTTGCGTGTAAAAGCCTTTTCCAGTTCCGCTCTTCGGGGTTCGCCGAAAAGTCCTCGTTCCTCCCCCTTCGACAATAGGCTTTCGAAAGAACGTTCCTTGTAATGGAGACTTCGGGCGATCTCGTGAAGGGCATTCTTTTCCTCCTTCGACAATTCTCCCCGGAATTCGCATTTTTCCAGAGTACTCTGCACATTCACCAGAGGCTCTCCAAGGCGTATCCACTCTCCCTGATCCCGGCAGAAACGAAAAGGGGCCGCCACAGCGTCGTCCCTTTCGAGAATTCCCTCCCGGTAAAGCCGGAAGATTTCCCCCACCCCCTCCATACCGAAAGGGCACAACTCCGCCGCCCGGATGGCTCCTATACCAGAGCTTCCCGCCACCCGAAGGCCTCGGCGAAGGGCATGAAGGATCTCCTTATGCCACACCAGGGGGCCCGAAGCGTAATCCTCTCCGTCGATAAGAACCAGTGTGTCGTAGCCTTCCCGAACCGCCCAGAGGAGATCCCCCTGTCGGGCGGGGGGATAGTAATCTCCCGGCAAAATCTCTTTTGCCAGGAAATGAGGCAGGCTGGGGCCCAGAAAAACGGCGGTTCTCATGATTCCCCTCCTTTCCGGGCAAAGCGGAGCCCCCGCTCTCCCGGAGCATAGTGATGCATCCGCCATCCTTCCAGGCCGGGCACGAGAATGCGAAGCACCGGAACCCCCAAGGCGGGATCCGTGAGATCCCACAAGAGCACCCGGAAAAGTCCCGCCTCTCGAAGCCGTTCCAAAAGAAGATGCACATCTTCCTGAAAGGTAAGAGCTTCGTCACAGGAGGGCAATTCCGACACCTCTTCAAGTCTCGCTCCCCGGGAATGCAGGCTCTCCCGGGCTCCGAAGGCCACTCCGTATTGAGTTTCCAAAGAGGCTCCGTCGTGCCCTCCGAAAAGGTAAACGCAACGCCCCTGGGCGGCTTCGGTAAGAGCCCTGGCTATGGCTATCTCCGGATTCAGATGAGTTCCCCTGCCGTGATAAACCCCGTATTCGGGATACCGTTCGTCCCGAAGATAACACGCATAGGTGGGCACCCGGGTATCCACGGTACAATCCAGCAGAAGCACCTCCACTCCTTCTCGATGGCACGTCTCCAGGAGTTCTTCCAGAAGAGGGTGAGTCAAAAGTTTACGGGGTACCCGGCGTCCGGGAAGAGAAATGCCCCGGGATCGGTTGCAGAGTTCCCAGCAGGTCACCGCATCCCGCTCGATGCACTCGTAAAGCCCCGAACAGAGGGCTTCCACGAAGCTGTTTCCTGCGGAAAGGCCGTTGGAGGTACATTGAAAGGATTCGGTTTCTCCCGGAAGATCCCGTTGAAAGGAGAGACGTACCAGATGAAGGGGAGCGTAAACCTCCTCCTGTTCCATGAGATCCCATCCCAAAACCCAGCGTTCCGAACGGTCGGGAGAAAAAAGATGATTCTTCTTCAATGCCAAAAGATGGAGGGGAATTTTAGGCCCCTCCAGGTTCTTCCAGGAAGTCCGTACCGAAGGAAGCTCACAGCTCTCCCCGCAGTGCCGCTCTATGGCTTCCATCATGCCGGAAATTTTGGCCTGCAGGAGGGTCGCCCCCTTTCCCCAGGAATAGACCTGAATGGGCGAAAGAGGACGAACCACCCCCGTCACGGGGATGCCGAGACGATCCGCCCCGGTAATGTCCGCCACCCGAGTTACCCCGATACGGGGCATCAGAGGATCGATGCGCCGGTACGTCTCCTCGAGGGAAGAACCCCGTCCCGCTCCGGGAAGGGCCTTTTTATCGGAATAACAGGGAAGACCTCGAAAAAAAACGGCATCCGTGGAAGACGTCATAGAGAAATTCTCCTTTGCAGGAAAAATTGATTCCCAACTTCAAGGAAGAGACGAAAGCACAAAAAAGGAGCCTTCGGCAGGGAAAAGACGAGAATAAATCAGATGGCCGCCGCCGCCGCACCAATCGCCGCTCCCGCGGCGGTACCCGTAGCGCTCACCCAGTCGGAGGCTCCACCGCCCGCCACCGCCTGAAGATCCTCCTCGCCGATTTTCTGGGGGCCTCCGCCGATGCCTGCGGCCTCTTTCAGCTCCACCTTGGTGAAATCAAATCCCTTGTCCTCCACGATCCGTTTGCGGGCATCGTCAGAGGAAGCATTTTCAAGTTTTTTTCGAAAATCTTCGTCACCCTTAACCATTTCCAGGAATTTCTTGGCACTCTCTACGGACATGTGCACTCCTCCTTTACAATTATGGGAATGAAAAGCTCTAAGTTCGACGTTTTCTATCGATCCCTGCCGAAGGATCCTTGAAGAGAATCATACTCTTGTTAGCTCCGCTTTGCCATCAAATAGGGTGTTACAGTATCAAAACGACACATTTTTTCTTTTTTCTTCTGAAAACTTCCGGTAAAAATATTCTATAATGAACCAATATATATAACCCCACCCACAGGAGGAGGAAAAACACACATGGAAGACCGGACACATGATCCTCATAATTTCGGAGAAATTCTCGAAAGCATGGAAGAAGGAGTCTACTTTACGGATCGCTCCCGGGTCATTACCCGCTGGAACAAAGCGGCGGAACGGATCACGGGCTATTCTTCCGAAGAGACTCTGGGAACCTCCTGCAAGGACAACCTGCTCGTACACGTGGATGAAGCGGGAAATTCCCTCTGCCTGGGAAAGTGCCCCCTGGCACATACCATGGAAGATGAACATCCCCGGGAGGCCAAGGTTTATCTGCACCACAAGGAGGGGCACCGGGTTCCGGTAATGGTACGCGTTCTTCCTCGGCGGAATTCCCGGGGAGACGTGGTGGGAGGCATCGAATTGTTCACGGACTTGAGTGCCCGGGAGAGTTTGGAATTTCAGGTGGAGCAGCTTCGCCAGCTCGCCATGCTGGATCCTTTGACGGGGCTTCCCAACCGGCGGTATCTCGAAAGCCGCATGGAAGGAATGCACCGGGAGTTCCTGGCAAGCGGCATTCCCTGGGGGGTGCTCTTTTTCGACATCGACCGGTTCAAACGGGTGAACGACACCTACGGTCACGACATGGGGGACAAGGTGCTCTCCATGGTAGGCAAAACCCTCTCCCTTTCGACAGGGCCCTTCGATACCATCGCCCGCTGGGGAGGAGAGGAGTTTGCGGGGGTTTTTCCCAACGTCACGCTGGAATCCCTCCGGGAGACCGCGGAACGTTTCCGGCTTCTGGTAGCCCACTCCTGGACCCATCAGGAGGCGGTGCATATCAATGTCACCATCTCCATCGGAGGAACCGTGGCAACTCCCGAAGAGACTCCCCAAGAAACGGTGCGCCGGGCGGACAAGCTCATGTACCGAAGCAAGGAGGAAGGGCGCAACCGAAGCACCCTGGAATAATCATCTCCGGAAGGAAAGAACCCGAATGATCATCAGCGCCAGCCGGCGGACGGATATTCCCGCCTTCTATACTCCCTGGCTCATGAACCGCCTTCGCCAGGGCTATTGTACCGTGCCGAACCCCTGCAACACGAAACAGGTTCGCCGGGTCTCCCTCGCCCCGGAAGACGTGGACGCCCTCGTTTTCTGGACCAAAAATCCCGCTCCCCTTCTCCCCTTTCTCGAAGAGATCGGGCATGGGGGTCTGGAATGCTTTTTCCTGGTCACTCTTACGGGATATTCCGGAATGTACGAACCCCGGGTTCCCGAACCCGAAAAGGTTCTGGAATCCATGAAAAAACTCGCTGAAATCCTCGGAACCTCTCGAATCGCCTGGCGATACGATCCCATTATCCTGAGCGATAGAACCTCACCCTCCTGGCATCTCGAAAATTTTTCCTTTCTGGCCTCCTCTCTCCGCTCTTCGGCATGCCGCTGCATTCTTTCGCTTCTCGACCTCTATCCCTCTCTGGAACGGCGTTTTCGATCCCTTCCCCCGGCCTTCCAACCCTGGCGGGAAGAGCGACTTTTCCGGGGAATGGAAGAGCTTTTTCCAGCTCTTCGGCAAACCGCGGACACTCTCAACCTGCCCCTTCAGAGCTGCGCGGAAACCCGGGATCTCGCATCCTGGGGAATATACCCCGGAGCCTGCATCGACCCCGCCTGGATCTCCCAGGGCCTGGGAAAAGTTCTCAAAACGAAAAAAGATCCTCATCAGCGCCCTCTCTGCCTCTGCGCTTCCTCCCGGGATATCGGCATGTACCGAAGCTGCCCCCACGGCTGCCTCTATTGCTATGCCTCACCCCTCTCTCCGGAAAAGGAACCCAAACCTCCTCATTTTCCTGAAAGCCCCTCGCTTTTGGGAACAACCTAGGGATGTGTTCGGAATTTTCTTTCTTTCAGTTTGCCACCCCTTGCCACAAGTGCTATGATTCGGGAAGTTAGTTTAGCCAGGCTGCACGAGATAAGCTTCCAGATGAGCTGAAGATCAGATTGATGGGAGTTTTCAAAATGGTTGATCGTATTATGCCCGAACCTTTCCGTATCAAAATGGTGGAACCCGTAAGCGTTCCCGACAAGGAACAGCGGGAAGAGGCCCTCAAACGGGGGCATTACAACATGTTCGGCCTGCGCTCCAAGGATATCTACATCGACCTTCTCACCGATTCCGGCACCGGCGCCATGAGCAAGTACCAGTGGGGAGCTCTTCTGATGGGAGACGAAGCCTATGCAGGAGCGGACAGTTTCTTCAACCTCAAGACCTCGGTAAAGGAAATTCTCGGCTTCGATTACGTCATTCCCGCCCACCAGGGACGGGCGGCGGAGAACGTGGTTTTCGGCACCCTCGTCAAAAAGGGAGACGTGATTCCCTTCAATATGCCCTTCGATACCACCCGGGCCCATATCTTCAATAACGGCGGAGAGCCCGTGGACTGCGTCATCGACGAGGCCTTTCGTCCCGAGGCGGCACACCCTTTCAAGGGCAACATGGATATTAAAAAACTCGAAAAGGCCATCGAGACCTACGGCAAAGACCGGATTCCTCTCGTGATGACCACCATCACCAACAACTCCGGAGGAGGGCAGCCCGTGAGCCTGGAAAACCTTCGGGAAACCTCGAAGGTTTGCAAGAAACACGGCATCCCCTTCTATCTCGACTGCGCCCGCATGGCGGAAAACGCTTATTTCATCAAAATGCGGGAGCCCGCCTGCGCCAAGATGAGCGTAGCGGAAATCCTGAAGGAGTGCATGAACACCGCCGACGGCATCACCGTTTCCTGCAAGAAGGATCCCCTGGTAAACATCGGCGGCATGATCTGCTGCCGCACCGAAGAGACCTACATGACCCTTCTTCCCCGGGTGATTCTTTTCGAGGGCTTCGCCACCTACGGGGGCCTGGCGGGACGCGATCTGGAAGCCCTGGCCCTGGGACTCCGGGAGATGGTGGACGAGCAGTACATGGCCCACCGCATCGCCCAGGTTAAATATCTCGGGGATCTTCTCGGAGAAGGGGGCGTTCCCTACGTGACCCCTGCGGGAGGACACGCCATCTTTCTCGACGCCGCGGCCTTTCTGCCCCACATTCCCCAGAGTGCCTATCCTGCAGATGTTTTGGGCATCGAGATCTACCGGGAGGGAGCCATCCGGGGTATCGGCCTGGGAGCCCTGGCCTTCGCCACGGAAGACGAAAAGACCGGCAAGATCATCTATCCCAAGCTGGAACTTTACCGACTGGCCATCAACCGCCGGACCTATACCAACAGCCACATGGAGTTCATAGCCCAGAGCATTATTGATGTCTACAAGCGGCGGGAATCCATCCGGTACGGCCTCAAGGAAACTTACGTCCCCCCCGTAAAGGGAATCAAGCACTTCCTGGCTCATCTGGAGCCTTACTCCCTCTAAAGACCGAATACGCAAAACGACGCCAGGAAAGGAGACACATCCTCCCCTGGCGTCGCGAAGACATTACAAGAAGATCTCCCGGAAAGCCCAAGAGCTTTCCGGGAGATCTTCTTGTATGCCGTCAAAGCCGTGAACTACCGCAGTCGTAAAATTCCGGCCGGCGATCGTGGAAAACCGGAATTTGCCCGCGTATGGCCTCTACCCGGGAGGGATCTATGGTCACCGAGAGAAGCCCCTCCTCTTCCTCCAGCTCCCCCAGGATTTCTCCCCAGGGATCGATAACCATGGAGTGCCCGAAGAACGTGGTTTCCCCCTCGGTGCCCACCCGGTTGCAGGCCACCACGAAGATCTGATTTTCGATGGCCCGGGCTATAAGCAGGTTTCTCCAGTGAGCCAGCCGGGGATAGGGCCATTCGGCGGCCACGAAGAGCACCGCCATCCCCTTGAGGGCGAGAGTTCGGATCAGTTCGGGAAACCGGATATCGTAGCAGATCACCCCTCCGCAGAGATGCCCGTCCAGGGCAAAGGTGTCCAGCCTCCTGCCCCCCGTAAGATAGCGATGCTCCTCCATAAGCTGAAAGAGGTGTATTTTATCGTACCGGACGATCTCCCGGGCCTGCCGGTCGAAAACGTACATGGAGTTGTACACCCCGGAATCCTCGGGGTTCGCCACGGATCCCGCCACGAGATTCATGCGGTACTCCTTCGCCAGGGGAGCAATTTCCTTTCGAACCCTTGCTCCTCCGGGATCCCCAATCTCTCGAATGGCACCCAGAGCGTATCCGGTATTCCACATCTCCGGCAGGATCACCACGTCCGGAGATTCTTCCGAAGCCCGGGAAAGCCATTTTTTTGCGGCTCGAAAATTCTCTTCCGGATTCCCCAGGGCCAGGGACATTTGAATGGCGGTTATTTTCATCGGTACTTTCTCCTTTCAAAAAGTCGCTCCAACATTTCAAGAAAGCAGCAGATATTTTTTTATGGGACGTCCCACATGCTGATAAGCGCTTCGGGTAACCGCCTTTCCCGAGGAGACTAAAAACTCAAGATACCTCCGGGCGGTAACTCGGGAAACTCCGGTGTGCTCCGCCACTTCGTTGGCGCTCCAGGGCTCCGGAGAGGATGAAAGCACCTGGAGAACCTGGTGAAGCTTTTCCTCGTGAAGCCCCTTGGGAAGAAGAAAGTCCTCCTTCTGGCCCGTTCGAAAGGCAAGGCTATCCAGGGTATTCTGATCCAGACTTTTACCCTCTTCCAGGGAGCGGCAGTATCGACGATAGGCTTCCAGGGCCGCGCTGTACCGCTCGAAGCTGAAGGGCTTTACAAGGTAGTCGAAAGCCCCGTTCCGGAGCATGTTCTGCACCATTTCGGGCTCCGAGGCGGCGGTAACGGCAATGACATCCACGGAGCAGCAGGAGCGGCGCAGCTCCCGAAGAAGAGAAATGCCATCCATCCGGGGCATGTAGATATCCAGGAGAACCAGGCGGATAAAGGAACCTTTCCGAAGCGTCTCCAGAGCGGCTTCGCCGTTATCCGCCACCCCTCCCAGGACGAAGCTCTCGAGAGCCGCGAGATACCGCTGATGAATCTCCACCACCATGGGATCATCTTCAACTACGAGTACGGGAATCCGATTCATCCGCCGCTCCTTCCGGGAGATCCACAATACATTCCGTTCCCTCTTCGGAGCTTTCCAGGTGCAGTTCCCCCCGGTAGAGCTCCACCAACCGCATGACATTGAACAGGCCGAAGCCTGCCCCCTCCTGAGTGGAAGCCTCTTTGGAGGTTACGCCCTTTTCCAGGAGCCTTTCCCTAAGATCCTCGGGGATGCCCCTTCCACGATCGCGCACAGAGATGAGGATACGCCCGGATTCGTGATAGATCCCAAGCTCCACTCTTCGCCGGGAAGGCTCCAGAGAGGTTACCGCCTCCATGGCATTTTCGAGGATATTTCCCAATATAACCACCAAATGCCGGGGAGCCACTCCCGAGTTTTCTCCCAGAAAACTGCTTTCGTCGATTTTCATTTCGATATCCAGCTCCCGACATCGCCCCATTTTAGCAAGAATGAGACCTCCCACCTCGGGAATCCGGATCCTGCGAATCACCAGAGAGACCAGATTTGCCCTGTCTTCCACCACGGCGGAGATAAAGGATGCCGCCCGGCGGTACTCCTTGAGATGCAAAAGTCCCGAAAGGGCCTGAAGCTGATTGAGGAACTCATGTCTCTGAATGCGCAGCGCCTCGAGATATCGCCGCACCCCCGTAAGCTCCTCCGCCATGGTCTGAATTTCCGTCATATCCCGAAAGCTCGCCAAGGCTCCCACCACCTCGCCGTTCACCACCAGGGGAACCCGGTTCGTAAGAATGTGGGCGGCATGGATAATCTGCTCCTGATCGAACTCCCCCTTTCCCGAGCGAAGCACCTCGGGAAGCCGGGTGTTCGGGAGCACCTCCTCCACGGGATGCCCCACCACATCCGGGGTCACTCTCAGAATCTTCCGGGCTGTGCTGTTGATGAGCAGAATATGTCCCTTGGGATCCACCGAGATGATTCCCTCCCGAACGGAATCGAGAAAAACCTCCCGTTCCTGGAGAAGTCCCAGAATTTCGTGAGGTTCCAGTCCCCGGATGGAGCGTTTGATGTTCCACGCCAAAAAACAGGCTCCCCCCATGCCGAGAAGCCCCCCCACTCCGAGAGCCCAGATGAGCCTCTGAGAAAGCTCCCATCGCATGGCCTGCACCGTGGTGAGCATGGTGCCCACCGATACGGCCCCCACGATCTCCCCTCCCCGGAAAATGGGAACGAAGGCCCGAAGAGAGGGCCCCAGAGTACCCACGGCCTTGGAAAGATAGGGTTCTCCCTCGAAAACTTTCTTCTCGTCTCCCCCCACGAAGGCCCGGCCGATCCGTTCCGGCACGGGATGGGAATAACGGCGGCTGAGACGATCGAAGACCACCACGTAGGAAGTGTGGGTCTCCAGGCGTATCTGGTCCGCCACGGGCTGGATGTGTTTCTCTCCTCCGGGAATTCCCACCCACTCCCGAACAATAGGAATCACCGCTACTGTCTTGGCGATATTCATGACGTTTTCTCCCAGCCGGGCTTCATAAGGCGCCACCACTCTGGTCTCCACCACAAGCCCCACTCCGAGAAGAGAGATCAGGAGGAAAGAAAGGGTGAGAAGGAAAATTTTCGTGCGGAGACTGTAGGGAGAATCGGAAATACGGAACATGGAAGCACTCCTTTATCGAAGAGGATCGAGAAAACCATACCACAAAAAGAGAGCCTCAGAGATTTCTCCCAAAGGGTGTTTTGCGGCAGAACACGAAAAAAGCCGCCCCGAAAGGGGCGGCCTGGTGGATAAAAGGAGAGTCCGAAGTGGGGCGTAACGTGAGAAGTATGCTGGATCCGTCGCTGGGTCTGCTTGTATTATCGACGGCAACTCAACTAAAATCAAGTAAAAAATTGTAAAGTTATGTAAAAATATGCGAAAATATCCTTTTCTACAACCCCCGGGATTCCAGATCCCGGAAAAAGAGGGAAATTTTTTGAAGTCCCTCTTCCAGAACCCTGGGACTATAGGCGTAGCCCAGGCGATACCAGTGTTCCATGCCAAAACAGGAACCCGGCACCAGAAGAACCCCGTACCTCTTCAGAAGCTCTTTACAAAAATCTTCGGAATTCAAGGCATATCCGAAGTGGAGAAAGGCGGTGGTTCCTCCTCGGGGTTTTACGTAGCGCACCCGGGGCTCTCGCTGCACCCAGGCATCCAGAGCGGCGGCTCCCCGGTGCACCACCGGAAGATTGCGCTCCAGCAGGGCTTTTCGATGTCCCAAGGCCAAAGCGGCAAGAATTTCATCCATCTGGGCACAGCTTATGGTGGTGTAATCCCGCAAAAGTTCGCAGGTTTTCAAAAACTCGGGAGAGGCCACGATCCATCCCGTGCGGATGCCCGCCAGGGAATAGACCTTGGACATGCTTCCCGTGCTGATCCCTTTTTCGTACAGATCCGCCACGGAAGGAATCGAAAATCCCTCCTCATGCGCCAGCCCTCGATAGACCTCGTCGCAGAAGAGCCATGCATGGTGCTCTTTTGCGATTTCCACGATCTCTTCCAGCAGGGACGCTTCCATAAGGGATCCCGTGGGATTGTTGGGATTGCAGAGGCAGATGAGATCCACTCCGGGCTCCGCAAGCCTCCTGAGTTCGTCGGGATCCGGCAGAAAACCCCGCTCTTCCCGAAGCCAGAGGTAGGAGACTTCCGCTCCAAGAGCCTCGGGAATGCTGTAGTGCTGTTGGTAGGAAGGGAGGGTTGCTACCACTCGCTTTCCCGGCTCCGCCAGGGCGGTAAGAGCAAGGTAGTTCGCCGCGGAGCCTCCATTCATGACGAGCACGTTTTCCCGGCCCTGTTTCTCGTAAAGAGAGGCCACCTGCTCCTTGAGATCCGGATTGCCCGTGATGTGTCCGTAGCTGAGCCGAAGGTTCAAGAGTTGCGAAAGAATTTCCTCTCTCCGGCCGGTCAGATCCAGCAGCTCTCCCAGGGTAATGGAGTCCACGCAGGTTTCTCCGAGGTTGTAGGTCACCCCGGTTTCGTAGGTATCCATCCAGCGCTCCACGCCGAAAACGGGCATCTTCATGCAAAAACCTCCTTGGATCGAGTGGGTGTGGCACAACAAAAACATCCGGCACTGCGGAAAACATCCTAAAAGGATTTTTCCAAAAAGGCAATCCCCCGGAAAAGCCCCCTGTGATAGGATAGAGGAACCAATTTCCATAAGGGAGGGATGTATTATGGCATTCTCGGAAAATATCCGACTGGCGATTTTCGTGGAGGATCTCTACCATGAGCTTGAGTTCTGGTATCCCAGGCTTCGCATGGTGGAGGAAGGAGCCAAGGTTCTTGTGATAGGACCGGAGCGGAAGGAATACAGGAGCAAGCTCGGCTATCCCGTTACAGCGGATCTTCGGGCAGACGAAGTGGAGCCCCGGGATTTTCACGGCCTCATCATTCCCGGAGGATATGCGCCGGACAAGATGCGCAACTGCGAGGCCATGGTGGAGTTCGTCCGGGCTCTGAACAGCCAGGGGGCTCTTATCGCCCAAATCTGCCACGCCGGATGGGTTCCCATCTCTGCGGATATTCTTCGGGGAAAACGCTGTACCTCCTATAAGGCCATCCGAGACGACATGATCAACGCCGGGGGGCTCTGGGAAGACAGCCCGGTGGTGGTGGACGGAAATCTGGTTTCCAGCCGCCGCCCCGAGGATCTGCCCGATTTCTGCAAAGCCATTATCGAGGTTCTTGCCGCCTCTTTCGCCTGATATCCCATGTGCTCCCGTTTTTCCACGAATTTTCCCATGGAGGAACTGCTTCTTCTGGCAGAGCCGGATGAAGACTTGGGACGTCGAAACTCTTGCGGAGATGCCCGGCCCGGTACGGAGCAGCTCGGGGTACTCTTCCGGAACAAGCCCCGCATTCTCCCCATGATCTGGGGATGGTCTCTTTTCGGCTCCCCTAGGCCCATCATCAACTGCCGCCTGGAAAATGCCGCCCCTTCGGGAACTTGGTATACATATCTGGAGAAGGGGCGCTGCCTCCTCCCCCTTTCCGCGTGGTGGGAAAAAGATCGGAAGGGGCGAAAAACCTGGTGGACCTTTCGCAGCTCCGAAAAGCTCTTCTTTCTCGGAGGGCTCTTTTACCGGGAAGGAGGGCTATGCCGTTTTTCCCTCCTTACCCGACCCGCCGAGGAAACGGTGCTACCGGTACACCCCAGGATGCCCCTTCCCTTCTCCCGGGAGGAGGGACTCCGGTGGCTCCAACCGCATCTTCCCATGGCAAAGGTTCTGGAGATGGCCCGGAAAAGCACGGTACCCCTTCGGAAAGAACCCTTGTCCCATCCCGCGGGAGAGGTACGGGGGCAGGGGCTTCTATTTTCTCCGTCCCCCCACGAGGAGGAGGGGGAGCATACCCGCTAGAACCATCAAGGGGCTTCCTCCTCCGAGAGAACACCCCCCTCCCGTACTGGCCCCGGGAAGAGGGGTGGGAGCTCCTTCCCGTTCGGAAAAGGCCTTGAGACAGACATTTCCATTTTCCTTGTAGGTGGTGACGAGATCTTCCCAAAGATCCCCCGAATCCGGCCGGACATAGCTTTCTCCGGCATGTGCCGATGCCCTGTCCGCATACCCCTCCCGAGGTTCCTCCACCGGTACGGGATAGGGAAATCCCGGAGTCTCCAGAAGCACTTGAAGGGAAAATTTCTCCCCTTTCTTCACGGCAAACCCCTTTTCCAGGGAAACCGTGGAGTACCCTCCCCAGGGAAGCACCCCCTCCCCAAGAATCCCCAAATCGGTGCCGCTATCGGGATCTCCCGAGAGGTTCCGGCTTCCCCGAAGCACGTAGGAGCTTCCTCCTACGGGGGTGTAGAATCCCGCGGCCACGATGGTTTCATCCTCCTCGGCGGTGAAGACGTTGGCAAATTCCGCGCGGTGGCTATCGTCGAACCCCATGCGGGAAAGAACCCCCAGAGGATCGTACTGATAGATTCCGGCGTAGTTGGAAACCGGCTCCACCTGATAGGCGGTGCCCGCCCAGAGAGAGGTATCGTGGTAGGAAATGTAGAAAAAGCCCCGATCTCCGAAGTTTTCTCCCCAGCTGTTCTTGGCTATCCAGGCCCCGTCTCCTTCGGGAGGATCGAGAAAGTTTTCCGCCCCGTAGGTATCGTCCCAACCCACGAGCAACACCGCATGATTGGAGATTTCCTCACCCCTGTAGCAATAGGCGCTGGTTTCCTCGCGAAACCAGGCTCCATACCCCTCCATGGGCATGTAAAGATGGGCGGTGCTCCCGCCGCAGGTTCGGATAAGCTCCTTGAGCTGAGGAGCCAGCTCGGGCTCCGAGGCCCGCCATGGAACGCTCCAGGCCTGCTGCACATGGGCCCGGGTGGCCTCGTTCCCCGAAGGGTCGAAGATGACGTATAGGGGAGGAGCGGGATAGGATGCATCGGACTCCGCCACGGGGCCCCGCCACCGGGTGAGCAGTGCGGTGGCCTTCTGGTCGTTCCCCATCTGGTTCAGCACGTTGCGATCCGGGAACGGCTTGGTAAACCCCGGTTCGGCGGGGTTGAAATCCGCATAGGTAAAATAGGCGAGGTAGAGCTCGGAGAAGTTCGCCTCCGTCCCCTGGAGAAGAAGGGAGGATTCCACGGCTCCCAGTGTGGCGAAAGCCCAGCAGGTATCGAACTTTCCCTGGTTCTTTACGGAACTCACCTGTCCCAGGGTGCGGAGGTCCAGGGAGAGAGGAAGAGGTTCCTCCCCGAAAACTCCCGCCTCCGGATTGCCCACCGCAAGGGGCAAGGGTAAGCGGCTCCCCGGAGTATTCCGGGAAAGCTCCGGAGTTCCCGAAAAGCCCGGCACAAAGCCGGGATCCCAGGAAACTCCCGCAAAACTCCCCGTACAAGCGAGAAGCAGGGAGAAAGACAAAAGAAGCCCCCGGAAAAGGGGGCCTCCCTTTTTCATGTTATTTTCACGCATTCTTCGCTTCTTTCCAGGCGCCACGGCATATCTTTTCGGGATCCAGATCAATCCGGGGTTCCAGAGATTCCTTTCCGTATCCGAAGACCCCTATGCCCTGGACCTCCGCATATTCCGGAAGTTCCAGAATGCGGCGCACCGTCTCCTCCTTGGGATCCCGCCGGTAGACTCCGAACCAGAGCCCTTCGAGCCCCAGGGATTTGGCGGCTATAAGCATGTTTTCCATGGCCGCCGCACAGTCTTCAAGCCAACCCAGGCTTCCTTCGGGATAGTTCCGAAGATCCGCACAGACCGCTATGGCGAGGGAGACCTGTTCGAAGAGAAATCCCTGGCGGAGCTCCCTGGCGAGACGATCCAGAAGAGATCGATCTTCGAGAACGAGAAAACGGCAGGGCTGTCGGTTGTGGGCGCTGGGAGCCGCACAGGCACAGGCGAGAAGGGCCTCCCGCTTGGAGGGCTCCACCGGGAGATCCTTGCGGAAAGCCCGGATGCTTCGTCGGGCAAGAATGGTTTGAATTACCTGATTGGTTTCCACGTCTATCCACGCTCCTTTTTCTGGAGAAATCTATCTACCTATCCATTTTTCGGCGAGAGAACCTTTGACCTCTTCCACCACGTCATTGACAAGAGCCAGAAGTTCCGGCCGGTTTTTGGGCAGTGCCACGGCGTACCACTCCCGGGAAAGGGTTTTCGGAAGCACCATAATTTCGCCGCTTCGCACCCGGGGCTCCAGGAGGATGGTGGCCAGATCCGTCACGGTCCCCTGCACATCTCCCCCGAGAAGGGCATCATAGCATTCCGGAATGTTTTGCAGAATCACGATGGTGGCCCCCGTGAAAAAGTTCCGGGCCACCTCCTCCGAAGTGGTCCCTGCGGAGGTGGCCACCCGTTTTCCCCGAAGCTGTTCGGGAGAGCGGATTCCCGAATTGGGAAGCACCGACACCGCCTGTCCCGTCGTAAAGTAGGGGACGGAAAAATCGCACACCTTCGAGCGCTCCGGAGCGATGCTGATGGTAGCCGCCACAAGATCGTAGCGATCCCAGGCATAGGAAGGATCCCATGCGAGGGTCACCTCTGCCCAGGAGAGGGGAACCAGCTCCAGAGAAACCCCCATGGCCTCCGCAAGATGCCCCACGAGATCCACATCGAACCCTTGCAGTACCTCGCCCTCGGAAAAGGCGAAGGGATAGAGCCGAAAGCCCGGCACCCCCGCCCGAAGCACCCCCCGCTGACGAATCTCCTCAAGCGAAGCTGCCCGTGCGGGATTTTCTCCGCAGCAGCCAAGACACATTCCAAACACTCCAAGCAGGAGAAGCATTTTTCCCCAGCAGCGCCTCATTCCCTCCGCCCCCTTTCCATGGTTCCCTTCGAATCGTCACGCCTTCGTTCGTTGGTGAAAACTCTTTTGAAAGCTCCGAGATCAGTCTATTTCCAGGGCTCTTCCCGTATGAGAAGGTACACCCACTGGGGGCTCCGGCTCCGGGGCTCTTCTCCCAGAGAATGCAAGGGTTCCTGCAGCTCCCCCCCGTCTTTTCCCGAGGAACTTCCGGCGCTGCCCCCCCAGAAAAGCGCCCCCATATCCGAGGGAGCCTTTTCGCTGAATTCCCGCACTCCGGGATCGCTGAGAACCTTTACTCCCACGAAAAGCTTCGCTCCCTGATCTTCGCTGAGAATTCCCACGCTGTACCGGCTGGAATCGAGGGTACGTCCCATCCGGGCCCCGAGATCCTCCAGGGAAACCGAGAAAAGCTCCCGGTCCGGGGCCGCGGAAAGAAGATCCTCCCCCGCGGACTTCATGGCCCGGAGATCCGCCGCATGGCGCTTCATCTCGGGCTCTCCCCGGCGGGAGGAGAAGAGCACCCCCACAGTACCCAGTACAACACAAGCCAAAACCACGATAATGACGATGCCGAACGTATCCAGCCGAAAAGAAGCATTCTCTCCGAAAAGCTTTTGCCGCATTGATAGATCACCTGCTCTTTCTTTAAAAAATACCCCGATACTTCCGAAAAACATTCTCGCCGCAACCTTGGGTTCTGTCAATTAACATGCGAAAACTCTCCGAGGGTCGGCGTGCCGTTTCAGCGTACCTTGCGAGGAACTCCCCTCCGGGATGATCCACAGGATTCTTACTGGTATAATCCGGTGCTGAGACCGGGAGGATTTTTCGGGCCCTCCGCTTTTTTCGCCGTACTCCTCCCACACCTATAATACCCTAATTTCGGAAAGGAACGTGATACCGTTGACGGACAAGGAAAAGCACCGGCAAATTCACCGGGAAGCTCTGGCCACCCTGGGGCTTTACGGAATCTTTTTTCTCTGGTGGTTCGGATGGGGGTACGGCTTGGGATCCGGAAGCCCCGAGAGCTATACCTATCTTTTCGGGCTTCCCCTCTGGTTTCTTCTGAGCTGCCTGGGAGGATGGCTGGGAGTTTCCCTGGGAGTCTTCTGGATGGTACGGTGCTTCTTCCGGGAGATTCCTTTCGAAGAAGTACCGGAAAGCTCCCGGTAGGAGGCCCTCATGTCCTCTCAATGGAACATGCTTCTTCCCATGGGGCTCTACCTCCTCTGCATGCTGGGCATGGGCATCTACGCCCACCGCTCCTCCTCCGGAGGAAAAGGCTCCTTTCTGGAACATTACTTTATCGGAGATCGCGGGATGGGGGGATTCGTCCTCGCCATGACCCTCATCGCCACCTACACCAGCGCCAGCAGCTTTATCGGAGGCCCCGGAGTGGCTTCCACCAAGGGGCTTGGATGGGTTTTCCTCGCCATGATACAGGTACCCACGGCGTTTCTCACCCTGGGAATTCTGGGGAAAAAACTCGCCCTAGTCTCCCGAAAGATCCAAGGAGTTACGGTAACGGACTACCTTTGGGCCCGATACCGTTCTAAAACCCTGGTGCTTCTGGCATCTCTCACCATGTTGATTTTCTTTCTCGCCATCATGGTGGCCCAGTGCATCGGCGGAGCCCGACTCTTTCAGGTGATGGCGAACATTCCCTACGGCGCCGGGCTGGCTCTCTTCGCCCTGGTGGTGGTGCTGTACACCACCCTGGGAGGCTTCCGGGCGGTGGTTATCACCGACGCCCTCCAGGGAGTGGTGATGGTCTTTGCCACCATCTTCCTTCTCGCCGCGGTGGTTCGGGCGGGAGGAGGCCTGGAAGCCGCGGGAGAGACCCTCCGGACCCTGCATCCCGAGATGATGGACCCCTCCTCGGGGGGTACTCTGGGCAAACCCTTTCTGCTCTCCTTCTGGGTTCTCGTGGGGCTCGGCATCCTGGGGCTTCCCCAGACCACGGTACGGGGGATGGGCTTTCGGGATTCCCGGTCCCTCCACAACGCCATGCTCATCGGCACCCTGACGGTGGGTTTTCTCATGCTGGGAATGCATCTGGTGGGCTTCTTCGGCAGGGTGCTCCTGCCTCCGGAGGGACTCTCTCCGGATCTGGTGATCCCCACCCTCACCGTGCAGGTACTTCCTCCTTTCTGGGCAGGAATCTTTATCGCCGGGCCTTTGGCGGCCATCATGTCCACCGTGGACTCCCTGCTTCTTCTCGCCGCCGCGGCTCTGGTGAAGGATCTCTATCTTCGGTTCGTCTCTCCCGCCGCTAAGGAAAAGACCATTTCCCGCATGAGCTTCTGTACCACCGCCCTTCTCGGAGCTGCGGCCTTTCTGCTGGCCCTGAACCCTCCGGATCTCATCGTGTGGATCAACCTCTTCGCCTTCGGAGGCCTGGAGGCGGCCTTTCTCTGGCCCACCGTGCTGGGGCTCTACTGGAAGAGAGCCAACGCCTCGGGAGCCCTTCTGGGGATGCTCGGAGGCGTGGGAGCCTACTTCTGGTGCTCCCTCACCTCCTTCAATCCCCTGGGAATGCACCAGATCGTACCGGTGCTGCTCTTCAGTCTTCTTGGCTTTCTCGGAGGAAGCTGGTTCGGCAAAAAACCGGATCCCGAGGTGCTGCACATCTTTTTCGGAGAATAGGAGAAGAGCCTCTCTCTTTCGCTCATGACGAAGCCGCCGGGAGCTTCCCCGGCGGCTTCCCTTACGATGCGGCGAGAATTTTTCCTTCCGGAAACGAGAAGAAATCTCCCTACAGAGAGGCTTCTACCTTCCGAAGTTCCTCGGGGGAATCTTCCAGCCAGGCCTTCCAGAGATCCTGGTACTCCCTCAAAAACCAGAGAGCGGTCTCCTCAAGGCTCGCACCATGCTCGTCCATGTATGCCAGAATTTTATTCGTAAGTCCCAGGGTGGTGCTGTACCGGCGAAGAAAATCCCCGATATCCGGATTTGCCTCGATAAAGGCGGTATTGGCGAGCTTGAGAACCCGGCAGCTCGGAAAGGCGCAGGCCCCGGTGGTGTTCCAGATCTCCTCGTCGTAGGGAGGCTCTTCGAGCTTGGTCATATCGAACATGCCGAGAATGGGAGTGGGCTCCCAATAGTAGGCCAGTACGGGTTTGCCTTGCTTATAGGGGCCTGCGATACCCGCAGCGAGGGCGCTGGAAGATCCCGCGAACATGTTGTTGAAATATGCGTCCAATCCGTAGGACTTCAGCTTCTGTACGTTCTTGCTGGAGACGTTCCATCCCGTGGGGCCGTTGAGAAACCGCCCCTTCTCGGGATCCTCGGGATCCGTAAAGAGATGGGCATACCGGGGGAGATCCTCCACGGAGCGGAGATCCGGTGCTACCGGTTCGATCCCCCGCTCGGGATCTCCCTCGATCACGAAGATGGGAACGTACCATCCCTGGGGAGAGTCGGGAAAATTCTTTCCCAGGGAGATCATATCTCCCTTCTCCTGGGCCTTGGCCCAGAATTCCGGCACGTTATCCACCCATCCCTCCATGGAGAGCTGAATATCCCCTCGCTCAATTCCCATGAGCCCCGGCAGGGATTCCACAAAAAGGTACTCCACGGGCTTGCCAAAACCCTTCTCGATGATATACCCCGCAATGCGGTTGTGAAGCTGCACGCTCTCCCAGGAGAAATCCGCAAACTTCACGGGTTCTTCCCGGGCCCAGAGAACGGAGCTTCCGGCCAAAACGAAGGCTCCCGCCAGCACTATCAGCATCAACTTTCTCGGCAATCCTTTTTTCATATGACACTCCTTTCCAAATTATGATACGTCCGATCCGCTTCATCTATGGTTTTTTCGAGAACTTCGGAAAATTCTCGCCGCCATCACGGGCTTCACTCCGCTTCGGAAGAGTTGAGGGCCTCCAGAAAGTCCTCTCCCACCCGGGAAAAAGCGTTTTCAAAAGCCTGCAGATCCCCCTCGAAGGAGGTTATATAGAGCTCCGTTTCCCCGGTTTTTTTTGCATACCGCACCGCAAAGCCCTCGGGCACCGAAGGGCCGTATCCCGCCGCCAGGATTCCCTTTCCTTCCGTGGCGCTGGTGCTCATCCAGAATTCGTTGAAGCGCCTCCAGCCGGGGCTGGTAAAAAAGGGTATCTCTTCCGGGGAAAGACCTCGAAGAAGGGCATAGTTTTCGAGAAAACCCAAATTACCGTCGATTCCCTTTCCCCGGCGGCACAAAAGAATGCGTTCTCCGTGGGCCTTGCCTGCCCGCCGCAGCAGGAAAGCCAGATCTTCTTTCCGGGCTCCTTCCCGGTAGGCCCGAATGCAGGCGGCTCCTTCCGGAGTGAGAGAACGGGTTCCTTCGGTACGTCCCTCCCGAAAATGCCGGAGACTTACGGATTCGAAGGCGTTTCGCAGGGATCCCCAAAGCTCTTTCTGAACCCCCAGCAGCACAAGCTGCACGAAAGCATCCGGGCTGAAGCCCACTTTCTTGAGATTCGACGCACCGAAGACGGGAAAGCGCAGAATTTCCAGCTTCATCTTCTGACGAAGCCGGGCATCTCTCCGCCGGATTTCCCGGGCTTTTTCCTCCACCTCCGGCGTATACACGAATTCCAGAGGCTCCGGTATTTCCAGAGAAATTTCGGAAGAGTCCTCCTCCGGAGCATCCCCGCAGAGGAAGGCCGCCACCCGGCTCATGACGCTCCCATCCCGACGGGAGTGATCGTAGTTCCATCCTCCCACTCCCTCGGGGTAGGCGATAAGCTGAAAGGATTTGTCGTACCAACGGTTATCGGGAATCCCTCCGAAAAGATTCCGGCAGAAGGAGATTTCTCCATTTCCGGGGGAATCTTCGAGGATCACCACGAAGAGGGCCTTTTCTACCAGGTCCATATGATGTCGATTGCGGGGATGTTCTCTCAGAATTTCCCGGATCTTTCCCCATTCCCGGCGGTTTGCGGCGGTGAAAACTCCCGGAGAGTGAGCCAGGGGCTCCCGGTGGTTCCAGAGATCCCGAAAAAGAGCTTCGAAAGCGGCCTTTCCCGGATGCCGCCCTTTCTCGTCCAGCACCTTCACGGAGTAGATGCGCCCCCGGCGGAAAATCGCTATGTGAGACGATTCGGGAGCACAAAAGCTGACATCTTCGGAAACGCCCGGAATCCGGGTGCAGCCGAAAAGAGTGGCATACTGGGCCATGCATTGGAGAACTCCCTTCATCTCGTCTTGAGGGAGGGTTTCCCGGAGAATCCGGCCATGCAATTCCAGAGCGCGGACGGTGAGATGTGCCGCCAGAACCGCCCCGGAGGAGGCCTGAAAATCGAACAAATAAAAGGGATTGATATAAACGGGAAGGCTCGTGGAATGCCGCAGATACCAGCCTTCCCAGAAGGGACGGTGTCTTTCCAGGGAGGGATTTTTCCGAAGATCTTCCCGAAGATCCCCATGGAGCTGCAACATTATTCCTCCGGGATCTCGCGATAGCTCCGCACTTTCGGCAGTCTCTTCATACTCCCGGGGATTCAGGAGAGGCGCCGCCCAGCTCAGAAAGCGGGAGAGGCTTATCTCCAGGAATTCCGGTTCCAGCAGAGGAAGAGAATTTCCATGACGAGAAAAAGATACAGACATGACATCACCTCGGTTTTTGCAATAAAAGACCTTTTTTCGCGCTCCCGAAAAATACCGTTTTTTTGGCTTTTCACCAGAACGCCCTTCTTTCTTCTCTCCTGAAAAGGGAAACACGCCTCGGGTGCTTCAAACAAAAAGCCAGAAGTGCCCTCCGGCACAATCCGGAAGCGGGATGGGCCTTGCAAAGTTCTTTGAAATCAAGGAGAGAACGTTCCCTGGAAGCGTGAGGTCCGGGGCCTTGCAACAAGGAGTTCGGAAAAAGAGTCGGGGATTTTTTTGAGAGCACCACTGGAAAAACTCGATTTTCAGTATACCATATGTGCGAAACTCTCCGAAATAATCTTTTTCTCACGAAACACCTTCGGGAAATGCCCGGAATATTCGCTTCTCGAAGGGCTCCACAATGCCAAAAAGATTCATTGCCTGCGAAATTCCTGAAATGCTATGATGTGCTGGGAGATGGTTTCTCCAAAACGCCGCACTGGTGGCAAAAATATCAAGGAGGTTCCCGGAAATGAGCATGAGACGCAAGGACAAGGAAATTACGGATAACCAGGTTCTTCGAGAGGTACTGCGCACCGCCAAGGTATGCCGGCTCGGCATGTGTTCTCTCGAAGGAGAGCCCTACCTGGTTCCTCTCTGCCCGGCATACCTTGAAGAGGAGCACGCCCTCTACTTTCATGGATCCCGGGGAGGCAAAAAACACGCTCTCCTCCGGGAAAATCCTCGGGCATGCTTCGAGATCGAAGAACAAGTCACCCTTGTGAAAAACGAGGATCCCTGTGAATGGGGAATGCGCTACCGCAGCCTCATAGGGTTCGGGAAAGCGGCGTTCCTGGAATCTCCCGAAGAGAAGCAGCGGGGGCTCAGAATCATCGTGGAACATTACTCCGGAAAGCCTTCGGAACACACCTTTCCCGAGCAGATGCTCCAGCGGCTGGAAATATTTCGGATTCCCATCGAGAGCCTCACGGGACGTCAGAGCCTCTAAGGATGGAGAGACTTCCGTGTTTTCTTCGGTGAAAAAAACTCTCTTTTCGAAAAATTCCTCTTCGGCAGTGCCGCGACCACTCCGAGGATTCAGCCTGGTGGAGCTTCTTATGGTCATGGTGATCCTCGGCATTCTCGGAGCGGCCATGATGCTCCTGGGAGGATCCGCCATGGATAAGGCCCGGGCAACAAAGATCGTCTCGGAGATGAGAATCATGAAATCCGCGGGGCAGCTCTACTTTTCCGATTACGGAAGCTGGCCCATCTGGGCCTACAACGAGGGCATGGGGAGTTATCGAAACCTCTCTCCCCAGGGAAGCGGCATTCTTCCCGACGTCTATGCGGATAAACTTCCTTTGAACGAAAACTACTGGATCGGTCTCATGTACGGACCGGACGATGAAGGGAAAACCCGGGTCTTCGTGATTCTCTACGACCGGGGACTCAGCCGGGGAATCAAGCAAAAGCTCGCGGAAATGGCCGGGGACATGCAGTTCTACGCCAAGCCCGATGCAAGCCATACCTTTACGGGGCTCCACCTTTTTACCGAGGAGGACGATAACCTCATGTGGTTTATGTAAACACTCCGGAAAAACGGAAAAAGATACTTCCGGCCATGAGCAAAGGGGAGGCAAAAAGCCTCCCCTTTGCTCATGGCCTATGCGGAAAAACTCCCGATTTTCGAAAAACACCAGGAGAAAATCCTACATGAATCCCTCGTAGGGGTGTTTCACCACCGCGGTGTGCACGTGGTTGATCATGGTGATAAAGTCGAAGACCGGCCTTCCCGTAGCCTGCTGTACCGCAAAGCCGTAAGGAGGAAGATCACTGCACTCCAGCACGATGGCCCCCACCTCGGGATTCTCGTCGATCATCCGCCGGGCCACGTCCACCACTTCTTCCTCCACCTTGGCGGAATCCAGAGTACCCTTTTCCAGAAGCACCGAAGAGTAGAACTCCTCCTTCTCCTCCATGCCGTAGAGAGCCAGGGGAATGTCCGGCCCCACCCCCACGTTGGCGAAGTGTTCCGGAGTGAGCACGGACTTGTTGGCGGTAATCACCCCGATCTTCTCGTTTTTCTTGAGGGTTCTGTGGATAAAGGGAATCTGAAGAAGGCTGGAGAGAAACACCGGAATGTCCACCGCCTCCGCCACCTGGGGCTGAAAGAGTGCCATAAAGCCGCAGGCTCCGGTGATGGCCTTGACTCCCTCGTCCTGAAGCTGCCGGGCTCCTTCGAGAAAGGGCTCCAACAGCGAAGGATCCCGCTGGTTCAGCAGCCTTTCGATGGAGGCCCCCCGAACCTCCTTATAGCGCACGGGAAAATCGAAGGTGCTGGCGTTGCCCACGTTGCCGGGAACGCAGGGATAGGCGGCGTCAAGGATAAGAATGCCGATGGATTCTCCGTCCCAGGAGCGTTTCTTGTTGCGTATGCGGTACACTGTCATTCGTGTCTCTCCCCCTTTAAGTATGCAAAGTGCGATACAAGTATACATTACGCAAGATTGTAGCGCCCCCGGAGGAGATGCACAAGCACTTTTTCGAAGGAATCCAGGAAAGAAGCTCCGGAAATTTTTCTCCGGAGCTTCTTTCCTGGGGAGGGATGGCATGTTTTTCTTTATTCAGCTCTCCTTTGCAAAGAGAGCCTTCTTGGGAATTCGCATTTTGGCGGTTTTGAGAGGGTTCACCACCTGGCTGAAGGCAAGATCGCAGAAAAGGCTGGCGAACATGTAGCTCCGTTTCCAGGAGAGGCCGGCGTGCTTCTGCACGAAGGCCACCGTATCCTCCACCACCTCTCGGGTGGCATCCTCCATGGATTCCGCACTGGCAAGAAGGAAATAGGCTTCCTCGGTTTCCACGAAGGGATTTCTCAAGGGAGTATTTTTCTCCAGCTCCGCTCGAAGGGTTACTCTCCCCCGGGCTTCCGCGCCGGTGCCGCAAACCTCTCCGTTACCCATGACACCGTGCAGATCTCCCAGAGCCAGCTTGGCTCCGGGAACGAAAACAGGAAGCCGCAAAACGGAGCCCGCGGTATTTTCCAGGGTGTCCAAATTGCCTCCATGTCTTCCGGGGCTGCCGTTGAGAACCGATCCTTCCGCGGGAGCCACTCCGATGACCCCTATCATGGGGCGCAACGAAAAGGAACGTCCGCAAAAACGGGCCTCTTTTCCGGAAAGGGGAACGATTTCCGTGTACCCTTCGGCAACTTCGTCCCCCAAAGGGCCGAAACCGGGGTACACTTCCACCACCCCCTGGGCGTCGAGAAGCACCTCTTCGATATGTACCCGCAGCACATCTCCGGGCTCGGCTCCCTCGATCCAAACGGGGCCCGTGGCGGGATTCACCTTGGAATAGTCGAAATCCGGCCCCAGCACGTGATGAGGTTCCGTAAGGGCGTGGCTGAAACAATCCTCGGTATGAAAGATAACCCGTTCCCCCGGAGAGACCCGCAGCACCGCCTCGTTTTCGTTTGACATGGCATATACCACCTGGTCCCGGCGCAGTTCAGAAACCATGAAAAAACCTCCTTTCTACTTTTTGCGGATGCCCGAGACATCCCATATTTCCCGTCCTCCCACGAGTCCCCGGGGACGGTAGATCATGATGACGATGAGAAGCAGCGCCATCAGCACGTTTACCAGGCCGAAAACGGGAGGAATGTGTACTCCCAGAAGAGTTATCCCCTCCTGAAGAGGGGCGAGAAGTTCCGCTCCCACCGTAAGGATGGTAACTCCCAGCAAAGTTCCCGATATGGTGCCGATTCCTCCGATGGCGAGCATGGCCACCACATGAAAGACATAGACCAGGCCAAAGGCCTTGGGATTCATGGTAAGCACGAGATGCACCCAGAGAGCCGCTCCGATGCCCGTAATGAAGCTGCCCACCGCAAAGGAGAGAATTTTGTAACGCACCACGTTGATCCCCATCACCGCCGCAAGGGTCTGATCCTTGGCAATGGTGCGGAGCGCCCGGCCGTACCGTGACTGCATAAGCCGATAGATGAAAAAGATCACCAGCACGAGGATACCATAGGCCCACCAGATATTGGTGTAGGCGGGAATGTTCCGGAGTCCCATATCCCCGTGAGTGAGCCCCCGGAGATTTTCCGCGAGATTTCCCATAACGATGTTGATTCCCATGGAGGCGAGAATGAAATACTGTCCCTGCAGCCGGAAGGCGGGAAGAAGAAGAATTACGCTCGCCACCACCGCCAGGAGCCCCGCTAGAATAATCGCCACGGGAAAGGCCACCTGAAGCCCCTCCAGCCAGGAGGGAAGATGAAGCACCGCTTTTTTGTAGGATACGGGCAGCGTGAGGAGAGCCGTGGTGTACGCCGCCACCATCATGGTTCCTCCAAAACCCAGGGAGAAAATGTTGGTATAGCCGTTGGTGACGTTCACTCCCAGGGCAATGATGGAGGTGACTCCCACGAGAACCACCAGGCGCAGATAATATCCTCGCAGAGAGGTATCCGCAAGCCAGAGCAATCCTCCGAGAAGAAGAAGCCCCACCAGAATTTTTCCGAAGTTTTTCATGACCTCTCTCCTCCTACTCTATCTTGATGTTGGGCCGGAAGAGCCCCGAAGGCTTTACGAAAAGGATGAGAAAGAGCAGCATCCAGACGAAAATGGGGCGTACCGCGGAAAACTGGGGAGGCAGCAGGGCCACGAACATGATTTCTCCCAGGCCGATGATATACCCTCCCACGGCGGCGCCGGGAACGTTGCCTATGCCTCCCAGAACCGCAGCAATAAAGGCGTTGAGCCCGATAAGATACCCCATGCTGGGGGTTACCACTCCGAAACTCATACCGTAAGCCACTGCGGCTACTCCCGCCAGGGCGGAGCCGAGAACGAAGGCATAGAGCACGATGCGCCGGCTGTTTATTCCCGCAAGCCCTGCGGCGTTGGCATCGTACGCCACGGCTCTCATGGCCATGCCCGTGCGGGAAAACCGTATAAAGAGAGTGATTCCCAGGACCAGGGCCAAAGCTATGCCGAAAATCCAGATGTCCTTGACGTTGAGAAAAAGTCCGGAGTCCGTGATGAGAATGCCCTCCAGGAAATCCGGAGTGGGAAAAGCCCGACGGCTGTCTCCGAAAATCATGGTAAAGAGGCTTCGGAGCCCCAGAGAAGCCCCGAAGGAGGCGATGAAAACCGTGAGCACCTCGGGATTGCGCTTCAGGCAGGGAGCGTATACGGTACGTTGAATGAGCATGCCGATGAGCACCGCTCCCCCCAGGGCAGCGAGAAGTCCTATCAGGAAGGGAGAGCCTCCGAAGGCGAGAAGAAGATAGGCGCAAAAGGCGCCGATCATGAAAATCTCTCCGTGGGCAAAGTTGATGAGCCCCAAAATTCCGTAAATCATGGTGTACCCTATGGCGAGAAGAGCGAGAATACTGCCGTAGGAGAGGGCGTTTATGAGCTGTTGGGCTATATAGAGTCCGTACATGGCGTTATTTCACTCCGAGATAGGTATTCACAACGTAGGAGTTGTGCTCCAGATCCGCGCTTTTTCCCTCCAGCCGGATCTCCCCGCTTTCCATAACGTAGGTTCGGGAAGAAATTTCCAGGGCAAGCCCCACGTTTTGTTCCACCAGGAGAATCGCCACTCCCTCCCGGCGTATCTCTCCGATGCGCTCGTAGATTTGATCCACGATGATGGGAGCCAGTCCCAGAGAAGGCTCGTCCAGAAGAAGCAGCCGGGGTTCGTTCATGATGGCTCTTCCGATGGCGAGCATCTGCTGCTCTCCTCCGCTGAGAGATTCCGCCAGCTGGCCCCGGCGCTCCCATAGCTTGGGAAAAAGATCGCAGACCCATCGAATGCGTTCTCGCACTTTTTTTCGGGAAGCGAGAAGATACCCTCCCACCTGAAGATTTTCCTGTACCGTGAGGTTGCCGAAAATGTGGCGCCCCTCGGGAGAGCAGCTTATGCCCCGGGCAACCACGGCGTGAGACGTTTTTCCTTCCAGATCCTCCTCCCGGTAGAAAACTCTGCCGCTTCGAGGAGTTACTTCCCCCGTAATACACCGGATAGTGGTGGTTTTTCCTGCCCCGTTGGGGCCCACCAGGGCCACTACTTCTCCCGGAGCGATGAAGAGATCGATGCCGTGAAGCACCTGGGCTTTTCCGTATCCCGCCACAACCTGTTCCATTCGCAGCATGTCCATCCCTCCTACTGCCCCTGGAGGGCCTGTTTTTTCCAGGCCCGCTCGCCGAGATAGGCCTTGAGAACCTGGGGATTTTTCTGAATCTCCAGAGGAGATCCTTCGGCGATGGGTTTTCCCTGATTCATCACAAGAATACGGTCGCTTATTCCCATGATAACTTTCATGTTATGCTCCACCACGATGATTCCCATGGAGGAATTTTTATGGAGATCCCGGACGATCTCGATCATGTCGTCGGTTTCCGCAGGGTTCAATCCCGCGGCGGGCTCGTCCAGCAGCAGAATGCGAGGCTCGAAAAGCAAGGCCCGGGCCAGCTCCGCCTTCTTCTGCACTCCGTAGGCAAGATCCTCCACGGCCACGGAAGCGTATGCATCGATGCGGAGCCTGGCGAGAACCCGGTGAACGTTTTCGATAATCCGCTCTTCCTCCCGGCGATAGCGGGGAGTGAGAAAAAGAGAATCCAGGTACGTATAGTTTCGGGCGAGATGAAAGGGAGGCTTCAGATTTTCCTCCAGGGTCATTCCCTTCATAAGCCGGATGTTCTGAAAGGTTCGGGTAATTCCGAGAGCGGTAATATCGTGAGGAGCTTTGCGAAAAATATCCCGGTTATCGAAGAGAATCTTTCCGGAGGTTCCTTGAAGAACTCCCGTAAGAAGATTGAAAACCGTGGTTTTTCCCGCTCCGTTCGGGCCGATAAGCCCCAGAAGCTCTCCTTCGGAAAGAGTAAATGAAAGGGAATCCACCGCCCTGAGACCACCGAAAGCTTTGGTGAGTCCTTCTACCTGCAACAATGCGCATCACTCCCGAAAAGGGTTAGATTTATGGTCCATGGAAAGGGAGAAAGGGCCGGAACACGCCGACCCTTTCCGGAGGTGTGTGACGAAAAAGGTTTTTCCGAATAATAGCTACATGTCTTCCGGCATGAGCAGATCCGTGAAGACCCGCTTGCCATCCCGAACAACCCGGAAGACCACGGGCTTGTTGGGAACCCGGGGAAATTCCACGGTTTCCGGATCGGGATACGAAATGGGCGTGGTGGTGGAACTGAATTTCATGTCCTTAATGACATCCCGGAGGGCGGTCCGGCGCTCCGCGAGATCCATGGAATTCCACTTCTCCTCCCCCAGGCTTCTCATGGCCTCCGCCATCATCCGGACGGCGTCGTACCCCAGGCATTCGAAGGATCCCGGTTCGGCTCCGCCGTATTCCGCCTTGTAGGCTTCCACAAAGTCCTTGCCGTTGCCGGTGATGGGGTTTTCCGAAGCGAAGTGCGTGGAAATGATGGTTCCCTCCATGATGTCGCCTCCCACTTCCACCACCACATCGTCATCCGCTCCGTCCGTGAAGACCATGGGCAGCCGTACTCCCAGCTTGGCCGCCTGTTTGGCGATGATGGGACCGTCCTGAGGGAAGGGAGGCGTGATCACCAGACCGTCGATCTTCTCCTTCCCCATCTTCATCTTCAACCGGGTAATCTGGGCGGTAAAGTTCACGTCCCCAGTCTGATACATCTCCTGGTGCACCACTGCGTTTGCATCCCCCGTGTATTCCTGGAAGGCCTCCATGAAAAACTTGGTGAGATCCAGACTGTAGGCGCTGGCGTTATCCCAGAACACCGCCACTTTCTTCCATTTCAGCACGTCCGCGCAGTACTTGGCCACCGCCCTGCCCTGGTCGTTATCGCCGAAGGGAACCATGAAAATACAGTCCCCTATCCGGGGAATGGTGGGAGTGGTAGCGGTTCCCACGAGAAAGACCGTATCGTTGGCCTGGAAAATGGGGCCCGCCGCAGAGACGAGAGAATCGTCCGTAAGGCCGCATCCCGCAAGAACTTCCTCCTCCTCCACGAGCCGGAGAGCCGCATTGGAGATCACCGTGGTATCGCTCTGACCGTCGATATTCTTCAGCACCAGGGGATGCCCGAAAATACCGCCCTCCTGGTTGATTACCTTGACCGCCAGCTGGCTTCCCCGAAGCCCCGCCTGCCCGAGAGGAGCCGCCACACCCACCTGACTCCAGATGGATCCCACCACCACGGGCTCTCCGGAAGGCTCCGCAAAAGCTCCGGAGAAACACAGCAGCATGCTGCAAAACGCCGCCAACGCCAAAAACACGAACGCTCTCTTAGGAATACTCATTTTTCCTGCCTCCTTCAAATTTGAATAATCGCTACCCCCGCAGGGGAAATAGCCTCGCTGCAAAACTCTGCGTTTTTCCTAGGAGTGGAGAAGATAGAAAAGCGCATCCAGGATGAGAAGAAAGGAAGGGCTTTTTGCACGCTCTCCCATGCCGATATTGCCGAATTCTCCGTGAGGAGAGAACAGCAGAATTTTTCCCTCTCCGGTACGGCATTCCACAAAGGCGGAGCGTCCCCGAAGATGTTTTTCGAAGCGTTCGGGAGAGAGAAGGTTATACCATCCCCCCAGAGCCTCCTTGGCGGGATAGTTGTCCCCCATCTCCCAGGAGGGAACGTGTTCGGGATGCCCACTGGCCACGAAAGATTCATACTCTCCGAGGGAACGGGCGTTGTTGCCGAAAACTTCCATGCCAGGGCCTTCCCAGTAGATAAGATCCAGGGTGTTGCGCGGCCCCGCCTGCAAACCGTAGAAACAGGGATGTTCCTCCCGGAGAGATACCCGGACGAAGCCCGTTCCGGTACGCCAGTAATCGAGAGCCTGCACATCCGTAACGTCCACCAGATTGAGCCAGAAGGAGTTTCTTTGGTCGAAGGAAGTGAGAGGAAGATAGGCTCCCGCACAAACTCCGAAATAACTCCCCTTTCCGAGCATGTGATTGCGAAGAATGGCATAGCCCTTATCCCCGAGTCCCGCATAATAGGATTCCCCCGCATCGGGCCCTCCGGGAACCAGAAGCACCGCATCCTCCGGAAGCAATCCCCGGCGCAGGTCTTCATGATCCATTTCGCGGTAGGGAAAACCGCTCCAATCCAGGACTTCCTTCAGGGGATCCACGCAAAAATCCGCGGCTCCACGCCCTACGTACAGCACGAGATCCCGAGAAACTCCGGAAGATTTTTCTTCGGAAGGAAGAGAAACTTCCTCGAAGAAAACCCCTCCCTCTTCCAGAAAATCCCGGTAACGCAGAGGAAAAAGAAAGGCTCCCGGCGCATAGAAATGCCCTTCGGGAAATCTCGGAGTGCTACAGTGAACGCTGCGGTGCATCCGCCGAAAAGGCTCTCCCTCCTGCAAAATCACGTTTATTCTCCGGGAGGCTTCGAGAAAATCGCTCTGAATATGCTCCACTCCCAGCCGATCCCAGGGAACGAGAAGACTCCCGGCTCGCTTTTCCATGGCCCTAGTTCCCCAGGAGCGTCCGGAACTCCCGGAAACGCTGCAAAGATGCCGCAGAGGCTCCTCCGGTACCGAGGCTGACGCCGTACATGGCCATCAGGCTGAAGGCGAATCCCGGAATAAGCTCGTAGAGAACATCGGAGTATCCCAGGTTGTACCATCCCAGGATGGTAATCATTCCTACGAGCATGCCCACCACGGCTCCGGGGAGATTGATTTTTTCCCAGTACAGGGAGAGAAGAACCAGGGGGCCGAAACATGCCGCCAGCCCTCCCCAGGCGTAAAGGGCGATGTCGAAGACCAGGCCTCCCGAAAGGGACATGAGAAACGCCGCCACGGAGATGACCACCACCGCAAGACGTTCCACCGGAACGAGCTGCTCCAGGTTATCCACTTTCTTGAAGCGTTTGTATATGTTCGACGCATAGGAGGCCGCCGCCACCAGGAAGTAGGCGCTCACGGAGGAGAGAATGGCCGCCATCACTGCCGCCGCGAAAAGGCCTATGGTGTAGGAAGGAAAAACCTCTCCCGTAAGAGCCAGGAAAATCTGTTCCGGATCCCCGATATCCTGAAAGATGGCTCGTCCGATAATGCCCACCATCACCGCGCCGTAGGTGGTAAGCCCTACCCAGAGCATGGCGATAAGTGTGGAATCCCGAATCTCCCGAGGGTTTTTGATGGACATGAAACTTGTCAGGATATGGGGCTGTCCCGGATATCCCACGCCTATGCCGATGCCTCCCAACACGAGAGCACAGCGGGACCAGAAGCCCGAACTGCCGGAAAAGAAGGAGAAGAATTCCGGATTTTCCTTGAGAAGATGCTCTCCGAGCCAGGCGGAGCTTTCGATATGCCCCAGAGCCACCAGGGGAACCAGAATGAGGGCCATGAAAATGATGGACCCCTGAATGAGGTTGCTCCAGCTCACCGCCAGATACCCCCCGAGATAGGTGTAGATCATGACGATAAAGAGACCCAGTACGATGCCGGTTTTGTACTCCAGCCCGAAGGCGATATTCAAAAGCTTGCCGCTGCCGATAATTTCAGCGGAAGCGTTGATAATCATAAAAAGAATGATCACTATGGCGGCGATACAGCCGATAATGCCCCGGCTATCGTCGAGCCTCTTTTCGAAGAACTCCGTAAGGGTTACCGCCCCGTAGAATTCCGAAGCCCTGCGGAGCCGGTTGGCGATAACGGTCCAGTTGAAAAGGGTACCGAAGAGAATTCCCGTAACCACCCACAAGGATCCGAAGCCCATGGAAAAAGCCATTCCCGGCAACCCCAGAAGAAGCCAGCCGCTCATATCGGAGGATTCCGCGGAGATGGCGGTAATCCACTTGTTGTTGCTCCGTCCCGCCAGGCTGTAGTCGTCGTAGGACTTGGTCTTTCTATAGGTAACATAGCCTATGGCCACGAGAAGCAGCAGATATCCCCCAAAAATGACGTAATTTCCCCACATAATCATTCCCCTCTTTCTCCGCGGCCTCTTCCGCTATCTCCCCGAAAAAACAGCCACGCCAAAACAAGGGAGAACAACAGGGGGGCCATGAACAAACCTACTCTCCACACCATGATCACAAACTCCTCTCCTCGATCTGTACAGCACCACACACACATACAATTCTCGAAACTGGCTCCATGATAATAAAAAAGACCCTCCGCCCTCCATGAGGAGAACGCCCGAAAAACAAAAAAATCCCGGGAAAACCACCCGGGATTCTAAGCAAAAAGGGAAGGGCTCTAAGCCTTTCCGGAAAAAATGAAAAAAGGGGCTTGAAACATAACAACCCCGAAGGTAATCAGCTTTCCTGAATGATCCCCGTTTTCACCGCATACCGCGCCAATTCCGCCACGCTGTAAATTTGGAGTTTGCTCATGATATTCCGCCGGTGGGTTCCCACGGTTTTAGCGCTTAAATGGAGCAGTTCTCCAATTTCGCGGTTGGAATATCCTTCGGCTATCTTACGGAGAATTTCCGTCTCCCGCCGTGAAAGGAGGGTGGCATGGCCTTCTTCTGGGGGGTCGCTTACCGCATCGATATACAGCTTCGCCACGATGCCGGAGATGCTGGGGCCGAGATAGATTTCCCCCGCCACGGCACTCCGGATGGCCTCCAGAAGTTCCGTGGAGGCGCAATCCTTGAGAAGAAATCCCGAGGCTCCCGCCTGGAGCATTTCCGTGATAAATTTCTTGTCCGCATACATGGAGAGGGCGATAATCTTTACATGGGGCACTTTTTCCTTAATCTTTTTCGTCGCAAGAATGCCGTCCATATCGGGCATCATGATATCCATCACCACCACGTCCGGGCACAGTGCCAGGGCCTGCTCCACCGCACTCCGGCCATCCGCCACCTCCGCCACGATGATAATTTCCGGATTCCGGCTCAAAAGCAGCCGGATACCCTCACGAACAATGGTGTGATCGTCCGCCAAAAGCACTCGCATGAAATCAATCCTCCTCAAAGGCCCGGGAAGAAACCGTGAGAACCACCCGGGTTCCCCGGGAGGGCTCGGAAAAAATATCGAGAGCCCCCCGAAGATGTTTCAATCGCTCCTGAAGGCTGAAAATACCGAAGGAGGGCACAGCGCCCTTCAAAAAATCGAGCCGCTCCGGCGAAAATCCTTTCCCCTCATCGATGACGGAGAGGGCGAGAACGCCTTTTTCGGGCTCCTCGCAGATAACCCAGGCTCGATCCGTTTCCGCATGCTTGATGATGTTCATGAGCAATTCGCTGAGAGAGCGAAAGAGAAAGGCCTTCAGATCGTCGTTCACGGTCTCCGGAAATCCCCGATTTTCCAGATGCACTTCCAGGCCGTAGTCTTCCAGAAGTTTTTCTCCCAGCCACTCCGCGGCGGGAACGAAACCGAGCTTGTAGAGCACAGGACTTCCCAAATCGAAGGTAAGGCTCCGCACGGTTTTTATCGTATCATCCAGAAGATCCACCATGTTCTGCATTTCCCGGAAAACCGCAGAATTTGGATAATCCCCTCCCAGAAGGACCGCCCGGATTTTCGCCAGGGCCAGATTCTGCCCGATGGAATCGTGAATCACCGTGGCAATCCTCCGGCGTTCCCGCTCCTCCGCCCTGGAAAGAGAGGATGCGAGCGCCTGAAGCTGATACTGATACTCCATCTCTTTCTGGCGGATCTCCTTTTGAAGCGTTATATCGTTGGCATGCATAAGCACCAGATCCGGAGGAACGAAAACGCAGCGCAGACTCAAAATGAGATGCCCCCCCTGGCCATCCCGATAAAAATGTTCTCCCTCCACCAGGGCCTTTTCGGAAAAACAGCGTTCCACCAGGCGCACCACCCGGGAAGAATCGGGAAAGACTTCCTCCAGGGGCTTCCCCTTGTAAAGCTTGGATTGGTCTCTCTCGAAAATCGCCGCGGCATCGTTATACTTGAAGAGCCGGAAACCTTCTCCTTCCGTAAGCCATGTGAAGGTGGGAGAGGGAGTACAGTTATATTGGGCATCCAGGCGCTTTCTGCTTTGTTCCAGAACCTCGTTCATTCTCTTCTTTTCCTGATATCTCAGGTAGAAGAGGAGCAGAAAGGCCCCTCCCACCAGAATGCCCGCAGAAGAGAGAATGGCTTCGCCGTCCCAATATTCCTTTTCGATGTACCAATTTCTTTTCAGCCTATCGTATTCCAAGCTCGAGCGAAAACGCAGGATTCCCCGATTGAGAAAAGCGAGCTTCTCCTCCTCTCCCGGAGAAAGGACGAAGCGAAAACGGCTTTTCATGAGACTGAATCCGTAGGAGAAAATCCTGTCGTCAATTCCAGCCTGTCGGGCCACTCCCTCGAAAAGCCCCTCTTCGCACACCGCCGCCTCGATTTCTCCTGAGAGAAGTGCAAAGACGAGATCCGGAATGGTGCGATACGTCACAATCGTCTGAGCCCGGGCCTGCCGCAAATACTCCTCCACCGACGTGTGCCGCACCACTCCCAGTACGCGCTGTACGAGATCCTTTCTGGAAGAGAAGGGCTTCTCCCCCCGGCGGAAAAAAAGGCGCACGTCGAATTCTTCGATGGGATCCGAAAGAAGAAGCCCCTTGGATTGAGCGTTTCTTTCGAGCACTCCGAGGTTCGAAATGGCATCCACTCCGGCCTCGGTAAGCACCGCCAGTGCCTCTTCCCAATCGTCCACAAGAACGAACATGACGGGTTCCTTGAGCAGGCCGAAGATGGCCTCGTAGATTTCTATGGCAGCTCCTTCGGGACTGCGATGAGGATCCGTAAAGAAAAGAGGAGGATAGTTGGTGGGAACCCCTATGGTCCAGAGCGTTTCCGAAGACTTTTCTTCGAGAAGCGGAGCTTCCGGAAATTCTCCTCCTTCCGAGGGGGGGGAGAAGAAAAGCATTCCTCCCAAAACAAGAGAAGCTCCCCGCAACAACACGAGAAAAAGGTGGAAGACACTTTTTCGGCGGGAGAAAGGTTGTACAAAATTTTCCATAATTCCAAGCCTCCGGAGATTCTCGCTCAAAAACGGCAACGGAATGGACACAAAAGGAATGATACACCATGAAAAAAGGAGTGACAAAAGAAAGGCGAAAACTTTGAGAGAGAAACCCAGCAGAAGAGCCGTTATCCGTCTTCCGAAACGCCGCAAGCCTCTCCTTGAAACGGAAAGGCTTGCGGCTCGTATGGGGTGGTGTCACAACGAAATTTTTTGGTGTTCTTACTTCTTTTCGGGCATATCTCCGTTTCGGAGCACCGCACCCTCGGTCCCGGAGGTAACGAAATGCCTGTATCGGCTGAGAAAGGGGCTTTCCATGGGCTGCGGCCTGGGAACGTAGCTCTGCCGCCGTTTTTCCAGCTCCTCTTCGGAAACCTTCAGGGAGAGCGACCGGGCGGGAATGTCGATGGCAATAATATCCCCCTCCCGCACCAGGCCGATGGGGCCTCCCAGGGCCGCTTCGGGGGAAACGTGACCGATGGAGGCTCCCCGGGTGGCCCCGGAGAAACGGCCATCCGTAAGAAGGGCCACCGAGCGATCCAGCCCCATGCCGGCGATGCTCGAGGTGGGGCCCAGCATCTCCCGCATTCCCGGACCTCCCCGGGGGCCTTCGTTGCGGATTACCACCACGTCCCCGGGCTTGATCTTTCCTTCCGCGATGGCGGCGCTGGCTTCCTCCTCACACTCGAAGACCCGGGCGGGGCCGGAGTGCCGCATCATTTCGGGAAGCACCGCGCTCTGCTTCACCACCGAACCGAGGGGGGCAAGATTTCCCTTGAGAATCGCCATGCCCCCTTCCGCATGATAAGGATTATCGAGAGGACGAATAACCTCGGCGTTCCGGATCACCGCCTTTTCGTAGTTCTCCTTCACCGTATGACCGTTTACCGTGGGAAGATCTCCGAAGATCAATCCCTTGGGGGCCAGGCGCTGCATGACTCCCTGAATTCCCCCCGCCTCGTGGAGATCCTGAATGTGATACGCCCCGGAGGGGCTCATGCTGCACAGGTGCGGGGTCTTCCGGCTGATCTCGTCCATGAGATCCAGCGAGAGCACATGCCCCGCGGAGTGGGCGATGGCGGGCAGATGGAGCGCGGTGTTGGTGGAGCCTCCCAGAGCCATATCCACTGCCACGGCGTTCTCGAAGGCCTGGAAGGTGAGGATATCCCTGGGACGAATATTCTTTTCCACCAGAACCATCACCGCCCGGCCCGCATTTTTGGCAAGGCGTTCCCGGGCGGCGTAGACCGCGGGAATGGTACCATTTCCGGGAAGGGCCATGCCCAGGGCCTCCATCATACAGTTCATGGTATTGGCGGTGAACATCCCCGCGCAAGAGCCGCAGGTGGGGCAGGCGGTCTCCTCCAGCTCCCAGAGCTCTTCCTCGGTCATGGTTCCCGCTCTCCGGCGCCCCACTCCTTCAAATACGCTATTGAGGTCCGTATCCTTTCCCTCGCAGCCTCCCACCCCTGCCAGCATGGGGCCCCCGCTCACCACAAGAGAGGGAAGATTGAGCTCCGCCGCGGACATGGCCATGCCGGGAATAATCTTGTCGCAGTTGGTAACGTACACCAACCCGTCGAGGGCGTGCGCCCGGGCCATGACTTCCACGGAGTCCTTGATGAGCTCCCGGCTGGGAAGGGAGAATTTCATCCCTTCGTGATTCATGGCGATGCCGTCGCATACCCCGATGACGGGAAACTCCAGGGGAAGTCCCCCTGCGGCGTAGATTCCCGCCTTCACCGCCTCGGTAATGCGCTTGAGATGCACGTGCCCGGGAATGATGGAGTTGAAGGCGTTCACCACCCCGATCCAGGGGCGTTCGATCTCCCAGTCCGTATAGCCGCAGGCCTTGAGAAGCGAGCGGTGGGGCGCCCGGGAAACACCCTTTTTTGCCTTATCGCTGTTCATGGAACATCGTCCTCTCATTTTTTTAATGATAAGGGATACCAAGAGGGCACCCCCCTTATGATATAGCTCCTGTAAGTCTCTCTGGATTTGCTCCCAGCCGGATCTGCCCCTACCCCCAGATAAGCCCCGGCAGGAACATCACCAGAGACGGAATGTAGGCCGCCAGCAGGAGCACCACGATGAGCACCGCCACCATGGGAAGAATGGGCTTGCTGATCTCCTCCACCGAAAGCCCCGTAATGGCGCTGGCCACGTAGATGTCGATGGCCACCGGAGGAGTGGCCATGCCGATGGCAAGCCCCACCGCCATGAGCACCCCGAAATGAATGAGATCTCCCCCGAGCTGTTGTACCGTGGGAAGAAAGATGGGGGTAAGAATGATCAGGGCCGAAGCGGTCTCCATCACCATTCCCGCGAGGAGGATGATCACCAGGATCATCAGATAGATGAGGGCGCTGTTCCCTCCGGCAAGACCGATAAGCGCCTGGGCCACCGCTTCGGGAACCTGGTAGAAGGCGAGCCCCCATCCGAAGAGGTTCGAAGTGGCGATGATAAACATGATGAGGGAGGAGGTAACTCCCGCACCCACCACGAGCTGGTAGAACTTTTTCCAGGTCATGCTCCGGTAGACGAAAAAGGCCACGATAATGGAGTAATCCACCGCTATGGCCGCCGCCTCGGAGGGGGTAAACCATCCGGAGAAGATTCCTCCAAGAATCAGCACCGGCGTAAGGAGCCCCCAGAGGGCATTCTTGAAGCGTCCCCATTTTTCCATGGAAGACACCAGAGCCGCCGCAGGATAGTTACGCTTCCGGGCCACGTAGAGTGCCAGGAGAATGAGCCCCATCCCCATGAGAGCCCCGGGAAGAAATCCTCCCATAAAGAGCTTGGCCACGGACTCTCCCGCGATGACCGCATAGAGCACCATGGGCACGCTGGGGGGGATCACCACGCCGATGGTACCCGACGAAGCGATGAGGGCGGCGGAAAAATCGAGGTCATATCCCCGCTCCTTGAGATCCGGCAACAGGGCGGAACCCACCGCGGCGGTGGTAGCCGCTCCGGATCCCGAAATGGCGGCGATAAACATGGAGGCCACGATGGAGACGATGGAGAGCCCTCCCCGGATGCGGCCCAGAGTAGCCTCGGCAAAGGAGATGATCCGCTCGGATATCCCTCCCTTGGCGAGGATATCCCCCGCCAGAATGAAGAAGGGCACCGCCACCAGGGCAAAGGAGTTGTTTCCCGTAAACATCATCTGGGGCAGCATGGCCAGGGGAAGCCCGTTGAGGATCAACAGCACCAGCGCCGCAGATCCGATGGCCAGGCCGATGGGCATTCCCGCCAGCATGAGAAGCGCAAAGGTTCCTCCCAAAATCCAGCCCATCTTACCGCTCCTTCCAGAAGCGATGGAGTTCCGCTCCGAGATGCAGCAAAATAACCCCTCCCATAAGGGGGTACATGCCGTAAATCCACATCATGGAGATTCCGAGCCCCGGAGTAGTCTGGCGAGCTTCGCTGATCATAAGCACCCCTCCGTACCAGGCCACCACTCCGAAGAAAAAGAGGCCTATCAACTGGGTTCCCAGGCTCATCAGAAAGGCCCCCTTCGGGGAGAGCCTATCCCGGAGGGCGGTAATGGCTATGTGGTTTCCCCGCTTGAACCCCACGGAAGCTCCCACGAGGGAGGCGAAAACCAGGAGAAACCGGGTAACCTCCTCGGACCAGGTGAGGGCGGTGAAGAAAAAACGACAGATCACCTGAAGGGTAGCGGTTCCCACCATGACGAGCATAAGGAGAAAAAGCAACATTTCGCAGAGCCTATTTACCCGGCGGGACAGGAGGGAAAGGGGCGATCCCGAAGGATCGCCCTGGGTTTTCTGCACGGTTTCAGTGGCTTGCATAACCAAGAAATCCCCGTCTTTCCCCGAAGCTATTCGGTATCCGCAATGGCCTGAAGACGCTCTTTGCCGAATTTTTCCTCGTAGGTATCGTACAGAGGCTGCACCGCCTGGCGGAATGCGGAAAGATCGGGATTCTCCACCACTTCCATGCCCTGATCCTTGAGGAACTGGAGCCACTCCGCCGCCTTTTCGTTATCGTAGTTCCGGTTTTCCCAGGCTGCCTCGACAGCGGCCTTCTTCACGATTTCCTGCTGCTCCGGGGAGAGGCGATTCCAGGTGATCTTGCTCATCATGATCACGTTGGGAGCATAGGCATGCCGGGTGAGGGTAAGATGCTTCTGGCTCTCGAAGAGCTTGAAGGAGACGATGACGTTGAGGGGGTTCTCCTGGCCGTCGATGGTTCCCTGCTGGAGCGCCGTAAGAGCTTCGGTCCAGGCCATGGGCACCGCATTGGCTCCGAGAAGTTTGAAGCTCTCCACGTAGACGGGATTCTGCATGAGCCGGATCTTGAGCCCCTTCATGTCCTCGGGAGTCTGCACCGCCCTCTTGCTGTTGGTAAGATCCCGGAATCCCCGTTCGCCGTAAGCGAGACCGATCCAGCCCTGGGACTCCATGCTTTGCAGCATGGCCTGGCCGATGGGGCCGTCCAGTACCGCATAGGCATGTTCGGGGTTCCGGAAGAGGAAGGGAAGGTCGAAAATCCCGAACTCCGGCAAAAAGTTGATAAGGGGGCCGCTGGTGATGATTCCCGCATCCACCGCTCCCATCTTCATGTTTTCCAGAAGAGCCCGCTCGTCTCCGAGCTTGGCGTTGGGAAACACCGTAACGGTAACCTCACCGCCGGTCTCCTTTTCCACCACTTCCTTGAATTTCAACGCGCAGACATGAAAGGCATCCTGTTCGTTCACCACATGGGCCACTTTGATATTGACGGCTCCAAAGGCTACGGAAACACTTAGAAAAACACCCAGCAACGCCGCACACACCCTTCGCATCTTCTTCTGCATAATTAGTATTGCCTCCCCACGGAAAGATTTGGACCTACCTTGGTACTACCATTTTCGCTAATAGTATAGTATGCTTGCTTCGGAAAGACAAGAAGATTTTCGAAAAAACCTTGTTCCGTTAGGACGAAAAAACATGGAGGAGGAAAAGAGACAGTATCCATGGCGAAAAAACGAGATCAACTCATTCAGGACATTACGGATAAGATCCGTCGGGGCTCTTTGGGAGAAGAGGGCAAGCTCCCCTCGGAACGAGAATTGGCCATACAGCTCGGCACGAGCCGCAATCTCCTTCGGGAGGCTCTGGTGGCTCTGGAATATATGGGAGTTCTCGAAACCCGGGGACGGGAGGGAATCTATCTCCAGGACGAAGAACTGCCGGAATTCGAATCCCACCTCAACACGGTACGGCTCTGGCCGGAGCACATGCTCCGGGATCTTCTGGAGATGCGGAGCTTTCTCGAAATTCCCGCGGCGGGGCTTGCAGCGGAGCGGCGAAACTCGGAAGATCTCCAGAAGATGCACCAGTGCCTGGAAAATCTGGAACGCATCGAAAAGGACGGAGAGAACGAGCCCGGCGAAGGAGCCTCCTGGGACTCCCTGCTCCACATGGTCATCGTGGAGGCTGCGGACAATCGGCTTCTCTCCCGGATATATGAAGATTTTTCCGCCGTCATGACCAAATACATCGGCCAGAGCCGGGCCCTGGCATTCTCCCAGGGAAAATGGCCCTCCACCATCCTGGAGCAGCACGAGCTTCTCGTACAGGCCATCGAAGAGAAAGACGGGGACAGGGCCCGGGAAATCATCCAAAAACACATCGACCTTGCCCGGGAACGCTTTGGAGAATAAGAGTCCCCCCCACCGGAAAAAGCTTTGCATGGGAGCATCCTTATGGTATACGTGAAAAGATGCCCCGACGCGGTAGTGCGGAAGGAGGCGCGCCCTGGCGAAACCGTACGGAGATGCTTGGGAAAAACCACCATATGGAGAGGAATGAGAACATGAATCAGCGTATGCGACAAAGCAGCTTCCGAAACACAGCACGTATTCTGTCCATAGCTTTGGCCGTCCTTCTCGGGGGATTTCTGCCCGGTTTCGGAAAGGGATATGCCGCTCCGATCACCGAAGCCCAGGCTCTCCGGGCCGCAGCCTCCTGGCTTGAACGGAACCCAGCCCCTCTGGAGGAGAACACCGGGCAAAACGTAACGGACCTGATCTCCTACGCCGACGTCCAGGGAAACCCCCTCTACTACGTGGCCTTTCTCGCTCCCCGGGGTTTTCTCATCCTAGGAGGAGATGATCTTATGGAACCGGTAATCGCCCTGGTTCCCGAAGGAACCGCCTACGATCCTTCGGAAACGAATCCTTTGGGAGCCCTGGTAACCCGGGATCTGGCTCGCCGGGGGCATGTCGTCCGTACGATTCCCAAAGCCTCCCGGAACTTGGCCAAACTGGAAGCATCCAACATGGCCAAGTGGCAAGCTCTTCTGGAAGAACAAATTCCTCCGGAAGAATCCCTTCCCTCCCTTGCGGACGTCCGGGTGGCCCCTCTTCTCCAGTCCACCTGGAGTCAGGAGAGCGTAAACCAGGAACCCTGCTACAACTACTACACTCCCCACGGATATCCCTGCGGCTGCGTGGCCACCGCCATGGCCCAGCTCATGCGTTTTCACGAGCACCCCTCCCGGGGCATCGGGGCGAGAACCTTCGAGATTTACATAGACGAAATTTCCGAAGACCGCATTACCCGGGGAGGGAACGGCCTCGGAGGCCCCTACAACTGGAACGCCATGGTTCTTCAGCCGGATGCCGCCATCACCGAAGGACAGCGCCAGGCCATAGGAGCCCTCACCTACGATGCGGGACTTGCGGTGCATATGAGCTACACCAGCGAAGGTTCCGGCACGGACACCCTTATGGCAGCGGACGCCTTTACGGAAACCTTCGGCTACTCCAACGCCATCAAGGGCTACAACGGTGGAGACAACTTCCCCGAAGATCCACGAAATGCGGCGGTACTTCCCAACCTGGACGCGGGACATCCCGTGCTTTTCGGCATTACGGGCTCCGAGGGAGGCCATGCCATCGTGGGAGACGGCTACGGCTATCAGGGGGAGACCCTCTATCATCACCTGAACATGGGATGGGGAGGAAATTCCAACGCCTGGTACAACCTCCCGAATATCGACGTGGAGTGGATGCATGGGGAAAACGACGAACCCATGTTCTCCTCGGTCTATAAAGTGGTGTACAACGTCTTTACCGAAGGAACCGGAGAAATTCTGAGCGGCCGGATTCTCGACGAGGAGGGCAATCCCTTCGAAAACGTAACGATAACCCTCTCGGGACCGGGCCTCCCAAGCCCCCGCACCGCTCGCACCAATTCCCGGGGAATATATGCCTTTGCCAAAATCCCCTCGGGAAACACCTACACTCTCCGGGCTTCCGCACCAGGATATCTCTTCTCCCCCTCCCTCCGCACCGAAGGGGTGGGAACGTCGGAAAACTTCGGCTATTCCGGCAACCTCTGGGAAGTGGATTTTGCAGGCACCCCGGGCAACCCCTCCGGCGGCGGGGGCGGGTGCTCCCTGGGATTTCTTCCGGGGACTCTCCTTCTACTCCTACCCCTGGGACTCTTCCGGAAATAGTCCTTTTCGACAAATACCATACACGCCACGAGGGAGCCTTAAGGCTCCCTCGTGGCGTGTACCGCATTAACCTGGTTTTTCGGAACGCCGCACTAATCCTGCCCTTTTTTGAGCTCCAGCATCCTGCCCTCTTCAATTCCTTTCTTGGGCATTTTTACGGTAATAATCCCGTGTTTGATCTCCGCCTCGGCACCCTCGGGATCCACCTCCCGGGGAAGGGACACGCTGTAGTTCAACACTCGGCGCTGTTTCTTGCAATGCCACGTCTTACCCTCTTCGCAGGACTCCTCCTGTTCCTCCTTGGAAACCAGGGTGACTCGATCGGGGAAAACCCGGATATCCACCTTTTCGGGATCCACTCCGGGGGCATCCATGGAGATCACCAGATTACCGTTCTCCTCGTACATATCCAGGGGAAACTCCCGGTTCACCGAAGAAAACACGTCGGACATGCCCTTGAAAAAATCCTCCACCTCGGGAAACACCAGGGGCGAAGGCCGCCGATACCGCATCAATCCTCTCATGACTACTCCCTCCTCCTATACCATATATTTTTTAAAGTTTGTCTGTCGGTATTGCTTCGTTGTGATGTCAGTATAGGTCAATAGGTCAGCATAGATCAACGTCAGCCTGCGTCAGAAAATATACTTTCAAAAGGTTTATACGCTAAAAAGAGCTTTTTTCTCTCTCGTTTTCTTTTTATCTCTTCTTTTCGAGGTTATCCGTTTTTCCGTTTTTCGTATACACTGAAGGGATAGACTTCATTCTTGATCAAAGGACGTGATGGTATGAAACAAGGCATTTTTTTCATGAGCTTCTTCCTCGTTCTTCTTTCGGCCACTGGGGGATTCTCCGGGGAGGCCACGTCGATCCTGGTAGCCCTGGAAACCCCTAAAGCGGAAGTAGGCTCCTTCGCTCCCGCCAGCGAGGAACGATCCTTCGCCCTCCAAGCCGAAAGCCTCCTTTCGGGAGCAGCCATTCCTCTGGAGGAAATCATTCCTCTCCCCTACCTGGGGCTGGCCATCGTACGGACCACCGTACCTTCCGGGGAAGCCCTGGAGGCACTTCTCCAGACCCCCGGAGTGGAACATGCGAATCTACCGAAAAAAAACCGGCTCTTCGCCACCTCTCCACCGAGAACCTACCTCCCCACGGAGCCCCGCTATAGCGAACAGTGGTATCTCCCCGCCATCGGCTGCCCCGCCGCATGGGACACCACCAGGGGAGATTCCTCCATGGTGGCGGTGGTGCTCGATACGGGGGTGGATTACGACCATCCGGATCTTGCCGCCAATATGTGGACCAACTCCGGAGAAATCCCGAACAACAGCATTGACGACGACCACAACGGCATCGTGGACGATTATTACGGCATGGCCGCCTACAACGACGGCACCATCACGGGGAATCCCGACGATAATCTTCCCGACGGAGGGCACGGCACCCACGTGGCGGGAAGCATCGCCGCCCCTATCAACGGCGTGGGTATTCTCGGAGTGGCTCCCAACGTGAAGATCATGGGAATCCGCTGCTTCACCTACGACGAAGAGGAAGACGAATCCGGCGCATACGATACGGACATCGCCCGGGGGCTCAACTATATTCTGGCCATGAAGAACCGGGGAGTGAACATCAGAGCCCTGAACTGCTCCTTCGGCGGAAACCCCGGCGAGAGGCCCGATAACACCATGCAGCAGGCCTATCGAGCGGTATCGAATGCGGGAATTCTTATCTTCATCGCCGCAGGAAACGAGAGCAACAACAACGACAACCAACCGGTCTATCCCGCCAACTACGACATTCCTCTGAGCGTGGTGGTCGGGGCTACCCAAACCGACGGCACCTCCGTGGCGAGCTTCTCCAACTACGGCGCGGCCACGGTGGATATTTTCGCTCCGGGCAGCTCCATCCTCTCCACGGTTCCCACCTTCGTCAAGGCCAGCGGATACGACTCCTGGAACGGCACTTCCATGGCCACCCCGGTAACCCTGGGAGCGGGACTCCTTACCTGGAGCGCCAATCCCAGCCTTTCGGGAACCCAGGTACGGAGCATCCTGCTGAATAACGGCACCTCTTCCGCGGCACTGGCGGGGCGCTGCGTCACCGGCAAGGTGGTAAACGCCGCCGCATCCGTAGCCGCCGCGGCAGGACAGCCCACCAATACGCCTACACCTACGCCTACCACCGCTCCCACCGCAACCCCCACGATTACTCCGGGCCCCGCTTCCGGAGGAGGCGGCGGCTGTTCTCTGGGATTCGGATCCTTCCTGGGGGTACTGCTCCTGCTGCCCCTGGTTCTTTTGGGAAGAGGCACCAGGTAAGAGCGAAAAGGTGGTACAATTCGGACAAAGAATGCATTCTTGAAAGGAGGTTCGAGGCATGATGCGACACGCTGGAATTCTTGTACTCCTGATGGTATTTCTTCTCGGAGGATCCTGCCTTGCCTGGGGAGAAACACCTTCCTCCCCAAGTTTCCAACTTCTCGAGACGGGTTTCTACGCCGCCCGGAGCGAGGCGGGAATGGTGGTGGCCGAAGGAGCGGACGCTCTTCTGCGGCTCTACGGAGAGGATATCTCTTCCGCCAAACAGCCTCCCATGGTGGTAGATTTCGACCGTTTCGTGGTGGTGGGCATCTTTGCGGGAACCCGCTCCTCCGGAGGATACCGGCTGGAAATTCTTTCCGCCCGCTACGAAAACAAGGAACTGGACGTACGATACGTGCTCCATACGCCCAAACCGGGAAGCATGACAACCCAGGCACTTACGAGTCCCTATGCGGTGATTCTCCTGGAAAAGCCCCGCCCCGAAAAATAAGGCTCCAGGGTTGTCCCCAAAAATCCATATAGGAGAGGGCCCCGGAATTTCCCGGGGCCCTCTCCTATAATGGTCATCTCATGGCGTTGCAAAACGCTATCCCCGAAGAATTCCTTCCGTGGGATCCATGTCGTCTTCCAGAAAAACTCCCTCGGAGTTCTCTTCGGCCTCCTCCGGTTCCTTTTCGGGAAGCTTCAAAGCCTTCTCCCCTTCCTGCGGAGCAATCCCCCGCTTGAAGTGCACGTCCATCTGAGGAAAGGGTATCTCCACTCCGTTCTCCTGGAAAAGTTCCACCACCTTGTGTCGCAGCTCGCTTCCCACGGTAAGCCCCGAAGCGGTACGCATATCCACCCAGAAGTACATATCGAAGTTCAGGGAGCTATCCGCAAATTCCTTAAAAATCACGAAAGGAAAGGGGTTCTTCAGTACGTTGGCATGCTCCCGGGCCGCCTTGAGAAGGAGATCCTCCACCTTTTTCGTATCGCTTCCGTAGGCTACTCCCACGGAGAGCTTGTTCCGCAGCTTGCGATCCCCTCCATAGGTCCAGTTGGTAATCTTGTTTTCCAGAAGATAGCTATTGGGAAGCAGTATATCCACTCCGTCGAAGTTCTGAATCCGGGTATGTCGGGTACCGATCTCCTTCACCAATGCCACGGTACCGTCATCGAGCTGCACGATATCCCCCACCTTGATGGGCTTCTGAATAATCAGAAAGAAGCCGCTGATGAAGTTGTTGAAAAGATGCTGGGCTCCAAAACCGACGGCAATGGCGAGAGCACCGCCGAGGAAGGCGAAGGCGGTAAGGGGAATGTTGACGATCTTCAGCACCCAGAGAATGGTGAGGAGAAAGAAGATGTAGAAAAATACCCGCTGAATCAGGCTGGTTCCTTCGGCGGTCATGTTGAAACGCTTCTGAAAGCGCCGGCTTATCCATCCGCTGAAAAGGCGGATTGCCACGAATCCCCCGAAGAGAAGGCCGAGAGCGATAACCAGCTCTCCCACCACGATCTGGTTATCCTCGATCACCCAGACCTCCATGTTCCAGATATCCCGAAAGGTCTTTTTTCCCAGGGCCGTCACGTGTTCCGTAATCTGGAAAGAGCCGATGGCCTCGGCAAGCTCCCGATTGAGGCGCTGGGCAAGGAGGGAGAACTGGTTCATGGCAGAGGCAAAGAGGAGCGTTTCCCGAGCAAGCTCCTGCAAAGCTTCGAGCTCTCCCTGAAGACGGGGTTCTTCGAGCTCCGCGTAGGGACGAGAGGCGTCTTCGAGTTTTTTCTGCAGCGCCCCTATGCGGGTTTGAAGTGCCACCTGCTGGCTTTGGCTTCTCTTGGCAAGCCGGGCAAGATCTTCGATCTGCAGCTCCGTGCGTTTCTTGATTTCCTGCAGATTTTCCAGGGCCCTCGGAGAATCACCGATGAGGCTGTAGCGATACTGCCACAGCTCCTTACCTATTTCCAGGTATTGCTGCAGAAGCTCTTTCTGCTCCACCTGGACCTGGTAATACTCCTTCCAGGCCTGAAGTTCCGCCACCTCCGCCGCGGCTACCACACGTTTCTCCTCATCCTTCGCGGTATTGAGCCGATCCTGGGCCCGGGTAAGGGCAAGAGAAACCTTTTCCCGCTCCGATGAAATCCGCAGGAGATCCTCCTCCATCAGGGCTATGCGGTCATCCAAACCCTTCATGCGGGCCTGAACGTTCTCTTCGTTATATCCGAGATTGTCCTTTATCCTTGTCACCAGGTCGGCCACCACATTCCGCTTCAACTGAAGAAGTTCTTCCTCCGCCTTTTGAGCCTCCCCGAGAAGAAGTTCGTATTCCTCGCTCAACGTGAGCTGCTCCTCCTGGAGCTGGGCTCTTTCGTACCGAAGACGAAGATCCCGGGGCACCGTTTCGTCTCTCGTTTGATACCCCGTCACCTCTTCTCTGAGCCCTCGGAGGTTTTCCTGAAGGGTTTTCAAGCGCCCTCGGATCGACTCGAGCTCTTTCTGCCCCGCCAAGCGGGAAACGCGAAGAGAAAGAAGCTGTTCGCCGATCAATTCCAAATCGTCAAGGAACTTATCGTACACCGAAAGGGTATAGGGAGGTTCTCCTTCGAGAACATAGAGAGAGGATGCGATATTTTGGGCGTTTTCCAACTGCCCTAGAAGGGTTTCATGCCGTTCCTGGAGGGTTCGGTGACGCTGGATGAGCGACCGGAGAGAACGAAGGCTCTGTGCCTTCTGGTTAAACATCTCCCGCTCCTGTTCGTCAAGAGCTCCCTCCATTTCCCGCTGCACCCGGATAAGATCCTCCTCGATTCGGGCAAGGCGATCCTGAGAAACGGGCAGGACTTCCTCGGAAGAAACGGCCTGCATATCGAGAGCAGCCACATCTTCCGAAGCGACTCCCCAAGAGGGGAATCCCCACAACCCCATGGCGAGAAGAAATCCGGACACAAAAATGCCTCTCCAAAAAAGGAGTCTTGCATCGTGATGTTTCGGGAACGTTTTCTTTCTGCGTATCATGCTGGCACACTCCTCTCTTTATTTACGCAGCTTTTCAGGAAGCACTCCTTTCATTCCCATTTTTTCCGGAAAGGAAGAAATGTCCTCAACCTTTTTTAGTATACCTCATAAATGGATAAGATCTCATAGACTTGAGAAAGACCCTCAAAACATCATAATCATGATTGTATACCTGTTTTTGCGGCGCCATATTGATTTACATGCAAGAAAAAACGAAAAGTCCTTGCCAAGATATGTCTTCCGTGGTATATATTCCCATCATGCTTTTACAAAGGAGATGGGAATCATGCTTCGGAAACGCCCGTCAGAACTTTTCAACCAGAACGTATTCCATCGCAAGGCCATGGGAGAACGGCTTCCCAAGGAAGTGTACGCCAAACTTCTTGCCGCCACCGAGGGAAGGGAAAAACTCGATCAGCAGGAGGCGGGCATCGTGGCCATGGCCATGAAAGAGTGGGCCATCTCCCGGGGAGCCACCCACTACACCCACTGGTTCCACCCCCGCACGGAGCTTACGGCGGAAAAACACATGTCCTTCCTCAACGTGGACAATGAAGGGACACCCATGGAGTCCTTTTCCGGCAAGGAGCTCATTCTGAGCGAACCCGACGCATCCTCCCTCCCCTCGGGGGGCATGCGCTCCACCTTCGAGGCCCGGGGCTATACCGCCTGGGATCCCACAAGCCCCGCCTTTATCGTGGAGTCCGAACGGGGTGGCACTCTCTGCATTCCCTCGGTATTCTTCTCCTTCGACGGCACTCCCCTGGACATGAAAACCCCTCTTCTCAAGGCCATCAGCGGCCTGGGAGACCGAGCCCTCCGACTCATACGCCTTTTCGGCAATCGGGGGGTCAAGTGGGTATGCCCCACCGTGGGGCCCGAGCAGGAATTCTTCCTCGTCCGGGAAGACCTGGCCCAGCAACGCCCGGACATTCTGCTCTGCGGCCGCACCCTTTTGGGCGATCTCCCTCCCAAGGCCCAGCAGATGGATGATCACTACTTCGGAACCATCAATTCCTCGGTACTCTCCTTCATGGAAGAGGTTCAGGAAGAGATGGCCAAGCTGGGACTCCCCCTGCGGACCCGACACAACGAGGTGGCTCCGGGACAATTCGAGTTCGCCCCTCAGTTTTCCGAGGCCAACCTCGCCACGGACCAGAATCAGCTTCTCATGGACGTCATGCGCAAGGTTGCCCGGAAGCACGGCTTCCGACTTCTCCTTCACGAAAAACCCTTTGCGGGACTTAACGGCAACGGCAAACACGTCAACTTCTCCCTTCAGGACAGCGAAGGGCGCAATCTTCTCAAACCCATAGGGAACAATCCCAAAAAAAGTCTTCAATTTCTGGTTTTCCTGGGGGGCATGCTTTTGGGAATATCCAAGTTCGGAGGGTTGCTCCGGGCAAGCATCGCCAATCCCGGAAACATGCACCGCCTGGGGGGCAATGAAGCGCCTCCCGCAGTGATGAGCGTCTATCTCGGGGAACTTCTCACCCGAATTCTGGAGGATATCGAGGAAGGCCTTCCGGAACAGTTCTCCACCAAAAGTGAGGTTGACCTGGGATTGAACCGGCTTCCCTGTATTCTTGCGGAAAATACGGACCGTAACCGCACCGCCCCCATCGCCTTCACGGGAGACAAGTTCGAGTTTCGGGCTCCAGGAGCGTCACAGTCCATTGCGGGGCCCCTCACGGCGATCTTCGCCGCCTGGTCCTGGGGAATCGAACAGATGACCTTGCTCATGGAGGAGGACATGCGGAGCATGGATCTTCAGGAGGCTGCACTGAAGGCCATTCGACATGCCACCCTGGAGAGCAAGAAGGTGCGTTTTGAAGGAAATTGCTACAGCACGGAATGGATGGAAGAAGCTACCCGGCGGGGGCTTCCCTGCGCCCAATCCACCCCGGAAGGATTGAAGCTCTATCTGGATCCTGAAAATCGAGCCCTCTTGAACGATCTCCAGATCATGACGGAGCGGGAGGTTTTCGCATACTATGAAATCCGCCTCGAACAGTACGTCAATACCCTGGACATCGAAATCGGGGTTCTCATCGGCATGGCCCGGGAAGGAGTGCTTCCGGCGCTCTCTCGACAGATCTCCATGGAGGGTAAAAGCCTCGAATATCTTCCCGAAAGCTTCCGGGAAGGCCCCTGGGGAGAGATGCTCCTGGAGTTCGGAGAGCTGAAGCAGAAACTCTTGAAAACTCTTCTCCTTCTGGAATCTCTCCAGAGCGGCCTAACGGGCCTTCCTCTGGAGGAACAGGCAAACCGGCTTACCCACGAGGCGCTTCCTCTCATGGAAAAGGTTCGGAAACTTTCAGAGCGGGTTGAATTTCTCATGGCGGGAGATCTCTGGCCCTATCCGCGCTATCGGGATATGGTGGCGTTTTCCTGATCACCCCCGGACAAACTCCTTCACCCAAAGCGGCAACCCCGGCTTGCAGACCGGGGTTGCCGCTTTGTTCCTACGGTATGTAGAAGATCTTCAGTATTCGATTTTCTCCGAGCGTTTCCAGTAGTTGAAGGCATCCAGGGAATAGGGACTCGACCCCTGACGGATCTCCCGAAAAGACCGGCGATCCTCGTACGCCAGAGCGAGCTCCTCGTAGATGGCGGCATCGCTGAAATCCACTCCTTCTGCCGCCGCATCGAACCGGGTGGCGCCGAAGACGAGCACCGGTATCCGGGCCCAGCAGATGGCGGCATAGCACATGGGGCAGGGTTCCGCACTGGAATAGATCTCGCAATGCGAACGAGCTCCCTCCTGGGGGAGAAGAGCCTCTTCCCGGGAAATGCGGGAAAGGTGAAATACTCCCAAATCCCGGCAGGCCTGGCGAATGACGGAAATCTCCGCATGCGCCGTGGGATCCTTCCATTCCGTCACGTGATTGTGGTTTTTCCAATAACGCAGCACGTGTTTCGTGTCATCGTCGATCTGTACCAGCACGGCTCCGAAAGGCCCTCCTCCGGTGCGGACAGAGCGCAAAGCCTCCTGGCAAGCCATATCGAGCCATCGATTGGTTCCTCCTCGAATTCCCCGGTAAACCTCCGGAGGAGCGATATTTTCCCGCTGTATCGGAGGACATTCCCCGGAGGGCTCCAAGGCGCATTCCGGCTCGTAGCCGCTCCAGGAAACCTGGGAACCTCCCGAAAAAACGATTTTTTGCAGGGGAGGAATTCCCTCGTAAGGCTCACCCACCTCCACGGGGGCCGAGGCGGCACTTTCGGAAAAGACGTTCCGCTCTTCCTTGGCGCTGCCGCAGCAACCGCACGGATCTTCGCTTTTTTTAAAAGAATCTCTTTCTTTCAAAACTCTCCTCCCCTCTCAAGAAAGAATCCATGTTTTCACTGTTCAAAAGAAAAATTTCGTTGCGGGTATTTCGGCGGATTGTGTCCCGGAATACGCGGCATGTTGTGGCATTAGTAGTAGCTCTGCAAAAATTTCTTTGCCTCTCCATGACCCTGATCTGCGGCCTTGCGAAGCCATTTTTCCGCCTCCAGGCGATTTTCCGCGGTATTTCGTCCGTAAAAATACAGGAGCCCCAGGCTGTGCTGGGCATTCGGATCGCCTCCCTCGGCGCTCCGCTGGTACCATTCAAAGGCAGCCTGGCCATCCTTGGGAACTCCGCGCCCCTCTTCATAAGCCCGGCCCAGGCAATACTGCGCCGCAGGAAGCTCCTGCCGGGCCGCCATGCGGAAATAATTCAGGGCCTCTTCATCGCTGGGGGGTACTCCTCGCCCCTCCCAATAGAGACGCCCCAAATCCACCTGGGCCGGAGCATATCCTTCGGCGGCGCTTTTTTTAAGGAGTGAAGCCCCCCGGGATGGATCCTGGGCAACTCCCTTGCCATCGAGATAGCACCTTCCCAAAAGATGCTGGGCCGGAGCATATCCCCGATCCGCCGCCCGGGCGTACCATGCGGCGGCCTCCTTCTCGCTCCAGGGAACTCCATGTCCCCGAGCACACATATCTCCGTACTCTTTCTGAGCAGGAGCATATCCCCGTTCGGCGGCCTGTTTCATCCAGGATGCGGCAAGGCTGTAGTTCGAGGCGGTCCCTATACCCCGGTAATATTTCTGGGCAAAGTAGTACTGCCCCCGAGGGCTTCCGCTTTCTGCGGCCCGCTTATACCAAAGCTCCCCGAGATTCGCATCCTGCTCCACTCCTTTGCCTGAGGCATAACCCAGGGCAAGCTCGTACTTGGCCTCCACATGCCCCTGAATTGCGGCAAGGCGAATCAGGTCCATTCCCCGAACCAAATCCCCCCGGGAAGAATTTTCAAGAAGGAACATCCCCAAGGCATACCGGGCTTCCCGATGGCCGTGATCTGCCGCAGTCTCATACTCTCTCCGGGCCTCCTCATAGCTTCCCTCCCGAAAGAGCTGCTCTCCCAGAAGAAAATGTTCCTCCGGCGTAAAAGTTGTTTCGGTAAGTCCTCCGAGAGGAACCACTGGCACCGACGTAACCTGAGGCTCCGGGGTCGGCGTAACCGTGGGCTCCGGCGTAGGTGTCGCCGTGGGCTCCGGGGTCGGCG
>NPIF01000339.1_pt1 | contig 115857 bp, 106 predicted proteins | sample 8637461 | NCBI WGS metagenome assembly NPIF01 (sample SAMN07420641, study PRJNA396082) | bioreactor metagenome | isolation source: sample BR12 brine-fed electro-methanogenic bioreactor BR | place: Japan: Kochi | collected 2016-12-09 | reverse complement strand
AAATTTATAGGAAACTTTAGTTTCAGATATGGCAGAACAGAAAAAACACTCACACACGGACAGGAAACCGGAAAGCGGCGCCATGGGCAACATACGGGTGCTGCTGGTGGATGATGAAACCGCTTATGTAGATGTGCTTGCCAACCGGCTGAGCAAACGGGGATTTGACGTCAAAAAAGCCTACACCAGCCCGGAAGCGCTTCTGGCCTTACGCACCCAGCAGTTTGATGTCGCGGTTCTGGATCTCAAGATGCCGGATATGGACGGCATTGAAGTGCTCAAAATCGCCAAACAGGTGAACCCCGACCTTCAGGTGATCATGCTGACCGGACACGGCTCGGCCGCCGCCTGTGAACAGGGCCTGGCACTGGGTGCATTTGATTATATGATGAAACCCTGTGAGTTTGATTCCCTGGTTGAAAAAATCAGGGAAGCGTTTGAAAAGAAATCAGCGTCTCAACCCTAAAAAAACGATGATGGTCCGAATCCATTCTGCATGCAGCAGCCGTCACCCCATATGCAGAATGGATCTTCTTGTCATCATCGGCCCCGGGTCGTGATCTTGCGCATTTCCGCTTCAATGATTTTTTCCTCATGACGGCGCTTTTTCGCTGCCGCTTCCGTCACCTTCTCCACTAAAAGATCGATATCACTTGGCTTCATCAGATAGTCGAATGCCCCCAGTTTCATGCCCTCGATGGCAGATTCAACCGTGGCGTGTCCGGTCAGCATGATCACTTCCACCAGGGGAAACGCTTTCTTGATCTCCTTGAGAGTTTCGATCCCGTCCATGCCCGGCATCTTGACATCCAGGATCACCACTTCCACCCGCTTGTTTTCCTTTAGTTTCCGTAAAGACTCTTCGCCCCCGTAAGCCGGAAGCACATCCATATTCCGTTTGGTCAGCCGCTTGATCATGGTGTCGACGAACGGGACCTCATCATCCACAAGTAAAATTTTTGCAATGGCCATCGCTTGAATTCTCCTTAACTTTTGGGTGCTGGTTTGTCCAACGGCAGCACAATGGTAAACGTCGTTCCTTCATCCAGTTTGCTTTGCACATCGATCCGCCCTCCCATTTTGTTGATGATACCGTAACAGATGGAAAGGCCCAGGCCGGTTCCTTTTCCCACCGGCCGGGTGGTGAAGAACGGATCAAAAATCCGTGCCATGTTGTCCGGAGGAATGCCGGGCCCGGTATCGGTAATGGAGACGGAAATATTCCGGTCATCCGCCCCGGTCAGGATAGTGATTTTTCCGCCGGTTTTTTCCATGGCGTAGACGGCATTCTGCAAAATATTCATGAGCACCTGCTGAATCTCGGTGGCAGACGCCTGGATGGCAGGCAGATCCGGTTCAAGCTGCACATCCACATCGATATTGGCATATTTGAATTTCTGGGACAGCAGGTCCACGACTTCGTTGACAAACTCATTGAGCTGAAGGGTCTCCACCCGGGAATCGGTTTTTCTGGCAAAGCTGAGCAGTTTGTGGGTGATGCCTTTGCACCGGTGCCCCTGGGTCTGAATCTGGTCCAGGGCCCGTTTGAATTCCTCGAAATTGTCCGCCTTGTCGATCCCCTCACTGAGCAGGTCCTGAATCCAGCCGGCCTCTTCCACCATGATGGCCACCGGATTGTTGATTTCATGGGCAATACCGGCGGCCAGTTCTCCGATGGAAGCCAGTTTGCCGGTTTCCACGATCTGCTGATTCATCACCTCTTTTTCAGAGTCCAGGCGGGCGATGCGCTTCACCAGCTGTCCGGAAATCAGAAACGCGACAAAGATAATCAGCAGGGCACCGGCAAACGTAATGAACACCGCAATGATCTGGGTCTCATAGAGCTTGGCGAATGCATCCTTTTTTTCCTGTTGAAAGATCAGCAGCCAGTCATCATTTTTCAGGAATGCGGCGATGACCAGAAACCGGGTGTTTTCCCCCTGTTTTTCAACGGAAAATGTGGTGTATTTGTGGGGTGGCTTGATTGAAAACCGGTCCATTTGAGGTTCATGTTCCCGGGCGATCTGATACAGTTCATTCTGTCCCAGCACAGACGGTGCGATGATAGGCTTTTCGGATTTGTTTCCCCGGACACTTTCCCCCATTCTGAACAGGTTCATGTACTGTTGCAGGGTCAGCTTGAGGGTTCCCTTGGGGGGCCGGGTCTGAAACTCTCCCTGACGGTTCAGGATAAACGCAGTCCCGGTTTTGCCCATGGTGAAGTCTTCCACCAGGGTATTGAAGGCGACAAAGTCGATGGTCGCCCTTACCAGCCATGTCCGGTCCTGCCATTTTCGTTTCACCGCCACGATAAAATGGGGCTGACCCCGCAGGCCCAGAAACACATTGCTGATATAGGTCTCTGTGAGCATGGCTTCCTGGAACCATTCCGAATTGCTGTAATTCGCCTGATCCAGATCGAACGGACCGGCATAGGACACCTGGCGGCCATTGTCGTCAATCACACCCAGATCCACGAACACATAGCTGTAATCCGTCTGAAGGGCCCGAAGCCGCTGCTGAAGAAATGGTTTGTCCCTGAGTTGAGAGATATCATAACTTTTGGACAGATAGCTGATATCACTGAGTTTCTGCTTGAGAAAATCATCGATTTTCTGGCGATGCCTGAGTACCAGTTCATCCAGGTGGGCGTGGACCATCTTGTTGGCATAGACATGAAACTGATACAGAATAATTCCGGCAACCAGTATCAGCGGGGCCAGGGAAACGATGACAATCCGCAGGGCGATCTTCAGCCTGAAGTCTGAATAGTATGCCGATCCGTGGTGTTTTTCATTGTGATTGTCAGCCACCTGCACCTTCCTGATCAAAAAAGACACCGCTTTTTTTATAGTGTGCCATGGTTTTCATTCCAGCATTTTCAGACCCTTTTTATTTGATTAACCCTTTTGTGTCAAATGGAATCGCATGGAATTTCCCGTGTGTCAGGTTTTTTTACAACGTGGAAAATATCTTTATCCGGTCTCTGACCGTTTCGATCTGCCCGCCGGCGGCACGTTTTTTACCCACAGGCATTTCTGTCATGGAAAAAAACATGTGAAACGGCATATGAATTGCATTATACATAGACAAAATCCGGCAACTCATTGAAAAGGAGGCCCTGATGAACGAAAAAAACCAAAAAAAATACCGGAAAAAAGTGTTGTTGACCCTACATGCCCCTCAGGCCAAAACCGTATTTCTGGCCGGTGACTTCAATGACTGGAATCCTGGAAAGCACGGGTTGAAAAAAGGGAAATCCGGGGCCTGGGAAAAAACCCTGATCCTCACCCCCCGTACCTATGAATATAAATTCATTGTAGACGGAAAATGGGAACTGGATCCGGCCAACAACCGGACATGCCAAAACTGCTTCGGCACCCGCAACAACCTGCTGACCGTTTCCGAATAACGGCCAGACACTTCAGGAGGGCACCATGGGAAAAGAAACAAAGCCAACCGGGTATCAACCCGGATTTTATGGAAAAAAACGCCAGAGCCCGGATCAATGGGTGGAGGGGTATTTCAAAAAATGGGAACAGGAACGGGCCCGGGAAGAAAAGGCAAAACCCCCTTCCACGGCTTTTCCCTGCATCTGTTTTTCACGCCGGATCGGGGTCGGAGCCCTTGAAATCGCCGATCAGTTGTCCCAGTTGATCGGTTTCCGGGTCGTTGACCGGCAGATCATGGAACATATGGCACAAGATGCCAGCCTGTCCATGAAGCTCATCGAACTGTTTGATGAACAGTACCCGGGCCGCATGAGCGAACTGTTCGCCATGCTCACCAGTGAAAAAACCTTCATCAAAAGTGATTATGCCAGACAGCTGGCCAAAACCGTGGCGGCACTGGCATCCACCGAATCCACGATCTTTGTGGGAAGGGGAATCCACCTGATCCTGCCGCGGAATCAGACACTATCCGTCCGGTTCATCTGCGGCACGGAATTCCGGATCACCCGGCTGGCGGAAATTTTAAACATTGACAGATCAAAGGCCCAGGAGCATCTGGACCGGTGTGACCGGGAACAGGAGAAATTTTTCAAAACCGTTTACCAGAAACAGGAATCCGGTCTGGAGGAGATCGATCTTGTCATCAACAGGGATCATCTCGATGGTGCTCTGGAAGCGGCAAAGATTGTGGCTTGCGCGTTTGAACAGAAATTCGGGTCCCGGAACTGATCCGGTGCCTGTGTCAAACATCATGACCGGCAAAGGGGCTGTAAAAATCTGTAACGGATTTCCGGCCGGTGAAAAAGGGGACCTGGTGTTCGGATTTGACACATCAGATCCGGCCTACCAGCCCATCTATACCGGAAAACAGAGTTTGAGACAGCTCGCGGCAGCGGGCGGGACCCTGTGCCTCGCCCTGATCGGAAAAACACAGATAATCGGATATGCGGTTATCGCCCCGCCTTCTCAAAACAGCCGGTGGGCCAGAGTCGATTCCCCGGCCATTCAGGAACTCAAAGCAGTGGAGGTTGCCCGGCCTTTCAGAAACCAGGGAATTGCCGGGTCCCTGCTGACCTGCCTGTTTTCCGGTTCCGACTTCAGCAGCCATATCGTGGTGCTGTCCGCATATGCCTGGCTGTGGGACATGGCCCATACCGACCTGTCCTGTCAGGCTTACCGGGAGATGCTCATGACCCTGTATGCCCGGTTCGGATTTGAACCCTTCCGGACCAACGAACCCAATGTCTGTCTGAAACCGGAAAATATCTTTATGGCCAGAATCGGTCAACATGTCTCTTTGCAAGACCGGGCGCGTTTCAAATGGCTGCGTTTCGGCATCACATCACCGGTCAAAGACAGCCTGAGCGGAAAAACGGTTGAACATTCTGAAAAAAACAATTATGTCACAGAAGGAGAGAAACAAAAAGAGTTTCCATGACATACCAAAAAATAAAAAATTCAAACCGTCAATGAAAACAGGTATTGACAAATGACAGGACAGATTCGATGAATACCATCCTGGTGATAGATGATGACGATCAGCTGCGGCTGAGCTTCTGCAAGCTGTTGAGAGAGGAAAACTATTCCGTTCTGGGGGCGGCTTCGGGCGAGGCCGGTATCGACATCGTCCGGCAGCAGCCCCTGGACCTGGTGATCCTGGACATGCGCCTGCCGGGCATGGACGGCATGGAAACCTTCAAACAGATCAAGGCATTGGAGCCTAAGCTTCCGGTGATCATTGTCACCGCATTCGGCACCACGGAAACCGCCATCGAAGCCACTAAAATGGGGGCCTACGACTATGTGCTCAAGCCTTTTGAGATTCCTGAAATGCTCAACCTGATCACCCAGGCCATCGATGCCGGATATTTCATGAAGTCCCCGGTGGCCCTGGATGCGTTGCCCGACCAGCAGTCCGGTGATGCCATCATCGGCCAGAGCCGCTCCATGCAGACCGTGTACAAAGCCATCGGCCGGGTGGCACAGACCGACGCCACCGTGCTGGTCCGAGGCGAGTCCGGCACCGGCAAAGAGCTGGTGGCCCGGGCGGTTTACCAGCACGGCACCCGGTCGGGCAAACCGTTTCTGATCATCAACTGCGTGGCCATCCCGGAAACCCTGCTGGAAAGCGAACTGTTCGGATACGAAAAAGGCGCGTTCACAGGCGCGGCCCAGAAGCACATCGGAAAGATTGAACAGGCCAACGGCGGCACCGTGTTTCTGGATGAAATCGGGGATATGCCGTTGAGCATCCAGGCCAAAATTCTCCGGCTGCTCCAGGAAAAAAGTATCGAGCGCCTTGGCGGAGAAGAGACCATCCCCGTGGATGTCCGGATTATCGCCGCCACCCATCAGAATCTTGAAAAGGCCATTGAAGACGGCAAATTCAGGGAAGACCTGTACTTCCGGCTCAAGGTCGTCACCATCGAACTGCCGCCGCTGCGGGAGCGGAAAGAGGATATCCCGGGTCTGATCGCCTATTATCTGAACAAATATTCCCTGGAACTGAAAATGGCCAATCCCGGAATTCAGCAGGACGCCCTGACGCTTTTGAATGGCTATGAATGGCCGGGAAATGTCCGGGAACTGGGGAACCTGATCCACAAAGTGCTGATTTTCAACCGGGGCGCCCCTATTGCCGCATCTGAACTGGCCCAGATCATCCACCGCCGGAATGACACTGAACAGATATCACAGATTTCGCTGGATACCATCCGTCAATGGGTGCGGCAGATGATGACCCGTGATCCGGAAGCCTGCCGGTTTGATGATATTCTGGACATCGTTTCAGGCATCGTCATTTCAGAAGCCCTGATGTCCACCGACGGAAACCGCACCCAGGCAGCCAAGCTGCTGGGGATGTCCCGGCCCACTCTTCATGCCAAAATTGAAAAACACAACATCCGGATGAGAACCCGGGTTTCCGAATAACCGAAACCGCCCGGAATTGTCCGAGTGTCAGTTTTCTTCTCACATTGAAAAAAAATCCGGTCATTCAGCGGATTTTATCCAATCCATTCTTTATCAAGAAAACCCATAATATTCCGAAAATAAAGGGATTCACCTATTTTTTACCCGGTGGCACAGCTTTTGCTGATATCGGTTATCAACAGCACTGGAAATTCATCAATTTCCCCATATTATGAATGGAGGTACCCCATGTTGATAAAAGAATGGATGAGCAAACCCGTCATCACCATCCGGCATGACGAATCCCTGAATGACGCGGACAAACTGTTCCGCACCCGTGTGATCTCCATGCTGCCGGTGATCCGGGATGATGACCTTGCCGGCATCATTACCGACGGGGACCTGAAAAGAGCCATGCCTTCGGATGCCACGACACTGGACCGGTTTGAACTGCCGGCACTGCTGGATTCCATCAAGGTGGGATCGATCATGTCAAAACCGGTCATTACCATTCCTTACGACCATACTGTGGACGAGGCCGCCGGCATCATGTTGAAAAAAGGCATTTCCGGCATGCCGGTGACAGGCCGGTCCGGCGAACTGAGCGGCATCATCACCAAAAGCGATATTTTCCGGTGTTTTGTCTCTTTCACCGGGGTGTCCACCACCGGCCAGATCTTTGCCACCCGGCTCCAGGACCGGCCCGGACTCATCAAGAAATTCACCGACATGATCCGGGCGAAAGGCGGCCGGATGTGCAGCATCATGACCTCCTATGACGACATCGAGGAAGGATACAGAAAAGTGTTTTTCCATACCTTTGACATTGAACCGGAAGATTTTTTCAGCCTGGTGGAGACATTCAGCGACATCGGACAGCTGTATTATGCCGCGGACCTGTCCCGGGGATACCGAAAGATCTTTTAGACAAACCGTTTACAGGAGATGAGTCATGAACCGGAAAATAAACAAAATCCTGGCATGCGTGGATTTTTCAGAATACAGCGACATGGTACTGGCCTATGCATCGCTGCTGGCGGCGGATCCGGACACGGAGATCGTCGTTTTGAATGTCATCAATCAGCGGGATATCAGCGGCATCCGAATGGCGGTGGGATATTTACCGGCCCACGGACCGGCCATGCTGAGCGTGGAAGATTGTATCAAAGACTGGACAAAAGACCGCCACAATCAACTGAAACACCTGATCAAGGAACATTTTTTCGACCACAAGTCAAAAATGCACCTGCTGGTGGACACCGGCATTCCCTGGGAATGCATCCTGAAAACTGCGGAAACGGAAAACATCGATCTGATCGTCATCGCCAACAAAGGCCGGGGAAATTTGTCCCGGGTATTGCTGGGCAGCGCGGCTGAAAAAGTGTTCCGGCACGCCAAAGTCCCTGTGGTGTGTGTCAGAGATCCTGAAAAATTCAGACAGGGGAGAATCATATGATGGAAAAACATTCAGTCAACATCTCAAAAATTGCGGTGGCCATCGATTTTTCCGCATATTCCCGGAGCACCCTGGAATATGCAGTGGAAACGGCAACCCTGACCCGGGCCAAAATGGTATTGGTCAACATCATCAACCAGAAACAGATCGATGCCATGGAAAAAGCGGTCAATGCCGACCATCCCGACCGGTTTGATCTGGGCAAATTCCTCAGTGAGGAGATGGACCGCCGGAAAATGAAATTAAAGACCCTGATCAAGGCAATCCCCGCCATGGACGATGTGCCGGTAAAAATCCGCATCAGCCATGGGGTACCCCATGTGGAAATTCTGGAGGCCGTGAAAAGAGAAAACGCGGATTTTCTGGTGTTCGGGCCCAAGGGCCGGACCGATCTCAAGGGATTTCTGTTCGGGTCCGTGGCGGAAAAACTGTACCGGCATTCGCCTGTACCGGTGATGAGCATCCGTTCCTGAAAATGATCGACAGTTGACCCGGGAAGCCCGGGCATGTCTGAAACCATGAACTTATCAAAAGGAATACGGCCATGAGCACACATCACCTGAACCGGCTGTTCAACCCCAAGGGTGTGGCCGTGATCGGCGCCAGTGAAAAACCGGGTTCCGTCGGTTATACCATCATGAAGAATCTGGGAACAGGCAATGGCAGATTCAAGGTGTTCCCGGTGAACCCCGGACACAGAACCCTGTTTGACCTTCCCTGTCACGGGAGGATTCAGGAGATTGAAGAAGCCGTGGACATGGCAGTCATTGCCACGCCCATCCGGATGGTGCCGGACCTGCTGGAGGACTGCGGTCAGAAAGAAATTGCCGGCGCCGTGATAGTATCCTCCGGCGGGCGGGAAACCGGTGCCCAGGGGCAGGCCATGGAAGACCGGATCCTGGCAGCCGCAAGAAAATCCGATCTCAGAATCATCGGTCCCAACTGCCTGGGCATCATGAATACCGCCATCAGCCTGAATGCCAGCTTCGCCCATCTGACCCCGTTTCCCGGCAATATCGCCTTTTTATCCCAGAGCGGGGCCGTGTGCACGTCAGTACTGGATCTGGCATTTCGAAAGCACATGGGATTCAGTTATTTTGCCAGTTTAGGCTCCATGGTGGATGTGGATTTTGCGGACATGATCGACTTTCTGGGCTCCCAGAGGACCGTGGGAAGTATCTTGATGTACATGGAAAGCATCTCCAATATCCGCAATTTCATGAGTGCGGCCCGGGCCGTGTCCCGGGTCAAACCCATCATTGTCCTGAAATCCGGCCGATCCCTGGCCGGTGCCAGAGCCGCCGCATCCCACACCGGGGCCATGGCCGGTGAAGATGCGCTGTACGATACCGCGTTTCAGCGGGCCGGGATCTTACGGGTCAGTGAATTCGAAGAACTGTTCGACTGTGCCGAATACCTGGCAAAGCAGCCGCGTCCCAAAGGATGCGGACTGGGCATCATCACCAATGCCGGCGGCCCCGGAGTCATGGCCGCCGATGCCCTGGCATCCTTCGGCCTGGAACCGGCCCGGATGTCCCAGACCACCATGGACCGGCTCGATGCGATTCTGCCGGACAACTGGAGCCGGGGAAATCCGGTGGACATCCTGGGCGACACCCCGGCATCCACGTATGTGGACACCGTGAAGATCTGCGATGAAGACCCGGCAACCGATGCCCTGCTCCTGATCTGCTCTCCGGCCGGCACCGTGGATACCCGGGCACTGGCCGAGCTTCTGGCCCCCTGCCTCCGGGAGGTTTCCTGTCCGGTGTTCACCGCCTGGATCGGCGGAGAAAATGTGGCGGGGGCCAGGCAGGTGTTCAACCAGGCCGGCATCGTCACCTATGATTCCGCGGAACGGGCGGTCCGGGCGTTCAAAAACCTGTATGAATACGGAAAAAACATCGAGCGGCTGACCCAGATTCCCATCAGAACCGACACCCGGCTGATCATTCACCGGGAAACCGCCGGAAGTATCATCAAAACGGCTTTGGCGGAAAACAACACCTGTCTGCTTGAAAATACGGCCAAAACCCTGCTGGATGCCTATGGCATTCCGGTCAATGACACGCGCATTGCGGACACGGAAGAAGCGGCCCTGACAATTTCGGAACAGACCGGTTTCCCGGTGGTGCTGAAAATCTGTTCCAGAGACATCCCGCACAAGTCGGACTGCAACGGGGTGGCCCTGGATCTCAAAACCGGCCGGGATGTCTCTGCCGCCTACCGACGGATCATGGAAAATGCCCGCCGGCGGTTCCCGGACGCCCGCATCACAGGCGTCACGGTTCAGGCGATGCAGGACCGGGCCGATGTCGAACTGATCATCGGCGCCAGAAAAGACCCTCAGTTCGGTCCGGTGATTGTTTTCGGCATGGGTGGCGTGTTGACCGAAGTGTTCAAAGACATCTCCATGGGACTGCCGCCCCTGAACCGGATGCTTGCGGACCATTTGATCGGAAAGACCAGAATCGCCGCCGTTCTCAAAGGATTTCGAAACATCCGGCCCATCGATATGGCCCAGCTGGAAGAACTGCTGATACGAACCGGAAGACTGGTCACGGACTTCCCGGAAATCGAGGCCCTGGACATCAACCCCCTGATGGTGAAAAACGGCATTTTGACCGCCGTGGATGCCCGGGTGTTTATCGCGCCGGCAAAAGTGCCGTCTCCCATGCATCTCATCATCAGTTCCTACCCCTGGCAGTATGAATCCAGAGGGGAGACCGTGGACGGTCAGCCGTTTTTCATCCGCCCCATCCGCCCCAGCGATGCGGACCTGCTGATCGAACATTTTCATTCCCTGTCCTCCCAGAGCCGTTATATGCGGTTTTTCTCCCCGCTGAAAGAGTTGTCCAGGGACATGCTCATCAAGTTGACCCAGATCGATTATGACCGGGAGATCGCCCTGGTGGCATTGATGGGAAAAAATGACAGCCAGACCATGGTCGGTGTTTCCAGAATCATCGTGTTTCCGGACCGGACACAGGCGGAATTCGCCATTGCCGTCAGTGACCAGTGGCAGGGCAAAGGCATCGGGTCCTCGCTGTTGACCCAGTGCCTGAAAGCGGCCCGTCAGATGGGCATCCACCGCGTCATGGGGGTGGTGCTTTCGGAAAACACCCAGATGCTCAAACTGGGGAAAAAGCTGGGATTTTCGATCCATCGGGTGCCGGGCGGCTCAGAATATGAACTCATCATAGAAATCGATGCCCTGGATATTGAATAAATCCGGCAACAGGGCTATGATTGATTTAAAAGGACCACCAGCCATGGACAAACACTAACGCGTCATTTTCAGGCGCCCTTTCCTATTCGGGTTTTTGTAGACAAGAATGGATTTGAATCGATTTGATGCCGTTTTTTTTGATCCACGGGACCACGAGCTGATCCGGATCGTCAATTCCGTGTATGATGCCGATGCCCGTCCCGGGTACATCCGGAAACTCTATTATCCGTTTTTTCATCCCCTGGGTATCAAGGAAATGGCTGAATCCAAAGGGCTTCACACCGCCTATGCCATTGTCAGCCTGCTGGAATCCATGGAACGGGGGGTTATCGAGAACCGTCTGTCGGCGCTGCGGGCATTGAAAGACGAAGTGCTTGAGACCGCGGACGGCCCCATGCCCAAAAACACGGCCCGGGTGCTGCTGCAGATCATGAAGGAACTGGTCCGGGCCAAGGGCGACGATGGCCGCCAGCTGACCCTGGCACACAGTTTCCGGCTGGCCGCATTCGGCAAACCCCGGGTGGTGCGCAGACTTCTGGCGCACTACCATCTTCTGGAAATGCCTGAAGACTGGAATCAGGTCACCTTTGACGACCATGTCCACGACGCCAACACCTCGGGCCGGAAATCCCCCACCCATCTGATCATGGATGCCTGGATCAAGGGAATCCGCCGGCTGCGGGTCATCTACTATCACTATATCGAACCCCGGTTTGCCCTGGAACTCATTGAAGCGGCAAAGATCATGGAGATCGACCTGCGCATCGGCATCGAATTCAAAACCCGTTACAGGGACCGGCATGTGTCGTTCATCTGGGTGTCCCGGGGTCTGGCGGATGCGGAATCCTTTCTGTGCTTTCTGGCGGAGCCCCATGTGGCCCGGTTCATGGCCCAGGGCAAACAGGTGATGACATTTCAGGAAAAACAGGTCCTGAAACTGTTGAACCGATTCAATGATCAATATCTCAAAGAGATGTGCCGGCACCTGGATATCCAGATGCCACCCCTGGATCCGGAGGATTTCCTGCGCTTTGCCTTTCCCGGCCAGCCATCGGTGCCCCACCTGGCTGAATTTATCCATGCCAGAACCCTGGCGGCCATCAAAACCCGGGTGGATGAACTCCATGACATTTTCCATCAGGCAGATGAAACAAGGCAGGCACAGATCCGGACCCTGATCGAAGAAATGGACCGGTTCAGCGTCAGACAGATCCTGGATACCTGGTTGAATATTGAAGCGCACCCGGATATTTTCCAGTCATTTGCCGATACGGATGATCCGGATCTGCCGGACCGGCTGAAACTGACCCATACCGGGTTTCTGGACACCATCGGGCAGCTGCTGTGTGACTTTCGCATCACCCTCAAACTGGACAACCTGGCACCGGAAGATGTGCTGGAGATCCTGTATGACTCCAAAGGACTGGTCACCCGGCTTGAAATCATCAATCTGAAAAACTTTGTCTCCGGAAAAACCGGCCATCTGTTTGCCGTCAACGAGCTGCAGAAGGCCATCAACGGGGGCAGCCTTCTGAAACTGAAACGACAGGTCCGGCAGATCATTCTGCAGGTGATACAAGGGGATTCCGCGGACCGCAAAGACCGCATCTCGAAACTGTATCAGATTCTATATGACATCGATGCCCTTAAAAACATGTATGCGGCATATCCCCTCAAATCACGGATCGGCAGCGATTCCACCGGCAAAGCCCACCAGACTTACGGCATGGGATTCGGCATTGTAAATACCCTGCCCTTCCGTGCCCGGAAAAAGGTCCGGCATCAGAGAAAAGACCGGTTGATTCTGCCGGCCAACATCCGTGTCAGCCAGCAGCTGACCGCGGTATCCATTGAAACCATGCATCCATTTTTCCAGTGGTTGCTGGCGGTCCTGCAATGGCTGCCGGGCCTGGATCAGATCCGGTTTGTCAAAAAACAGGCGTGGGTGTTTGACTCTTTTTCTCTGGATATGACCAAAAAAGGCAACGTGGTCACGCTGGGCGGCACCCAGAAACAGATCACCAATGGTCTTCTGCCTGAAAACAACCTGTCCGGCAGCGGGAAAGCCTCACTGTTCAGGGGATGGAAAAATCTGAACACCAAATTGAAGAACTGCCTGAAAATCACCCTGGGATTCATCCCGGCATTTGTGTGTTTTTTTCTCACCAAGGACTGGTGGTTTCTGGCCTGGTTCGGCGCGGTCATCTGGTTCAGTATCACCGGGTTGCGGGTCATTCTCCAGTCGGTTCTGGGCGGCGGCGGGATCAGGCGGTCCTCCCTGACCCGGTGGAACAATTACGTGAGCTGGGACCGGCTCACGGACGCGCTGTTTTTTACCGGGTTTTCCGTGCCCCTGCTGGACTGGCTGGTCAAGACGCTGTTTCTGGACAACACCCTGGGGATCAACACCCACACCAGCCCGGTGGCCCTGTATGCGGTCATGGGCCTGGTCAACGGCATGTACCTGTCGGCCCACAACGCCTTTCGCGGGCTTCCCAAGGGCATGGTCACAGGCAATTTTTTCAGAAGCATCCTGTCCATTCCCGTGGCGCTGGTATTCAATGCGGCAGCCGGCGCCATTCTGGCGCTTTTTCATGTCCCGGCGGTGGATGCGGTTCTGCAGAAATGGGCCGCCATCATCTCCAAGGCCGCCTCAGACACGGTGGCAGGAGTCATCGAAGGCACCGTGGACCGGTTCCAGAATCTCAGGCTGCGGCAGCGGGATGTCAGAAAAAAGTTCACCGATTTGTTCGACACCTATGCAAAGCTGGAAATGCTGTTTCCGGACACCGAAGAACTCAAAATTCTGGAAAAGCCCGAAACCCTGTTCACAAGCCGGAATGCCGAAGTCAGAGATCTTTCGGTCATGATCATCATCCATTCCCTGGACCTGTTCTACTTCTGGATGTACCAGCCCCGGGCCAGGATGACCATACTGGACAAGGTTTCCCGCCTGACTCCGGAAGAGAGGACCATTTTTTTCCAGTCCCAGCACATCCTGGTTCATGAACAGCATATCAGCAGGCTGCTGGTGGACGGAATCCTGGGCAGACATTTTTCACGGCCCCTGTCTTTTTACCTGACCGCCTATCCCAGATATCTGGCATCACTTGAAAAGGAATCCCATGCTCCGGTTAAGCCTTAAAAACAGAATCTACATCGTCAATGCCATTCTGGTGAGCATCACAGTGATCGGAGGCCTGTTGATGATCTGGTATACCTACAAGACCGAAAAGATCTTTCAGACCATTATCGACAAGAACATCATCGTGTATCAGTCCGCCGAAAGCCTGGCTGCCTCGCTTGTCAAGCACAAGGGGTTTGTTTCCTACTATCTGCTGGACAGAAACCCGGCCTGGATTAAGCGGCTGCATCAGGCCCGGGATGACTTCAACCAGCACTTGACCAGCGTCAAATCCCTGCTGGAAGAAGCGTGGGAAAAACAGGCCATTGCCCAGATCGAGTCCAAGTATGCCGATTACATCGCCACCAAGGACATGGTCATTGATCTGTACATGACCAACCAGTTTGAAAAAGGGTATGCCATCCATGAAACGACCCGGGAGCACTTTGCCCGGATTCTGGAACTGTGCGAAGAGTTCAAAACGTTCCACAAGGACAAAATTTCAGCGGCCATCGAAACCAGCCGGGAAGAATCCAACCGGCTCCGCTACATGGCGCTGATGGCCATCATCATCGTGATCGTGCTCTCGCTTCTGATCAATTACATTTTTGCCCGGCATATTCTGGGACCCATCCGGAAAATCGCAAACGAAGCGTACATCGATGGGGATTCCCCCAGACCGGCCAACGAGGTGGCAGCCCTGGAGCTGAGCGTTCACGGCCTGATCAAGAACACGGAACAGGCCCACCAGGACCTGAAGAAAAGCCAGGAAACCCTCTTGCAGTCGGAAAAAATGGCGCTTCTGGGAAAACTGGCGGCCGGCACGGCCCACAGTATCCGGAATCCTTTGACATCCGTTAAAATGCGGCTGTTTTCCCTGAACCGGTCCTGCAGCTTTACCGATGCGCAGCAAGACGACTTCAACGTCATCTCATCGGAAATCCAGCAGATCAACAAAATTGTGGAAAATTTTCTGGAATTTTCCAGACCTCCCCGGTTGAAAATGAAAAAAATGAGTCCGTCCGTCATTGTGGACAGTGCCCTCAGCCTGCTGGATCAGCGGCTCAAATCCTACGGAGTTCTTGTGAAGCTGGTCCGGAAGACCCCGCTTTCCGAAACACGCATCGACCCTGAACAGCTCAAGGAAGTGATCGTCAACATCGTCATCAATGCCTGCGAGGCCATCAAACATGACGGCCGGATCATCATCAGCGAAGAGGAGAACTTCGTCCATCCTTTGGAAAAAGTGGTCATCATCCGGATCATGGATGACGGGCCCGGGATTCCCGAAGAGATTCAAGCCGATATTTTCAATCCGTTTTTCACCACCAAGGAGCATGGCACGGGTCTGGGATTGAGTATTGCCTACAACATCATTGCCGAACACGGCGGATGGCTGGACGTGGTCAGCAAAAAAAGCCAGGGGGCAGCGTTTGTCATCACGTTGCCTGTGAAAGAACACACCCGGGTCTGATTCAGTCCGTCACAGGGGCCGGGTTTTTTGCCTGAGCCAGTCTGCGGCACCGGATTCCAGATGCGGAGAGATCCGTTCATACACCTGCCGGTGATACTGATCGATCCAGGAGATTTCCGCAGACGTCAGCAGAGACGGATCCACCATCTCGCGTTCAAAATGACACCAGGTCATGTTTTCAAAGCTCAGAAACCGTCCGAATTCCGTGTGCCGGGCTTCGGTCACCAGCACCATGTTTTCCAGGCGGATGCCATACTTCCCCTCCCGGTAAAGGCCTGGCTCGTTGGTCATGAGCATGCCTTTTTCCAGGGCCACATCCACGGGATGGGGGCTGATGCGGGCCGGACCCTCATGCACACAAAGAAAAAAACCCACCCCATGGCCGGTGCCGTGCCCGAAATTCATGCCGTTTTGCCATAGAAACTGCCGGGCCAGTGTGTCGATCTGAAACCCCCGGGTGCCTTCCGGAAAACAGGCCGTGGCCACGGCGATATGACCTTTGAGGACCAGCGTATAATCCCTGATCTGGTCCGGAGTCGGGCGGCCCGGACAGAGCGTGCGGGTGATATCCGTGGTGCCGGTCAGGTAATTGCCGCCGGTATCGGTCAGAAAAAGACCGGTATCGTCGATGCGGGCATCGGTGTCCGGGTCCGCGCGATAATGGCACATGGCGGAATTCGCGCCAAAGGCCATGATAGGGGTGAAACTGTCTTCCACAAAGTCCGGCTGCTGACGACGCAGTTCAAACAGTTTCCGGGCCGCACCGGATTCCGTCACCGATGTGCCGGAACCCCGGGTGGACAGCCAGTGGAGAAAACACACCACCGCCACCCCGTCCTTGACGGCGGTATCCCTCAAGTGCCGGATCTGGATTTCATTTTTCACTGTTTTGAGCCGGGTCGCGGGGCTTACCGATTCAATGATCCGGCACCCGGGATTGACAGCGCCGGCCAGTGCCGAAGAAACCATGTCCGGATCCAGAAGCACACCCGTTTGATCCGGCAATGCCGCCAGAGCCCCATCAATTACGTCATAGGGCTGTACCCGGATGCCGTCCCCGGACAGGGCCTCCGTTGTGTCCTGATCCATCTTTCCGGCATCGATAAACAGTGTCACCCGATCGCACCCCATCAGAACAAAAGCGATATTCACCGGGTTGCCGGGGGCATCCGATCCCCGAAGGTTCAGGGTCCATGCGATATCCTCCAGCCCGGTCATGAGATGGTAATCAGCCCCGGCCCGGGCCATGGCATCCCGGATTTGCACCATCTTGTCCACCCGGGACTGGCCGGCAAACCGGTCCGGAAACTCCCAGGCCCGGCTTCGCGGCAGCGCCGGCCGGTCCTGCCAGATCCCGGCCACCGGATCCAGATCCGTGCGCAGCCGGACCTGCCTGTCTGTCCACAATTTCCGGTATTTTTTTTCCTGGGTCATGGAAACCACCCGGCCGTCCATGGCGATGACATCTCCCGGGGACAGATGCTCCAGCAGCCAGTCCTGAAACTCCAGGACACCCGGTTCTCCGGTTTTGAACAGCTGAAATTCCGTTTCCCGGATCTGGGAACCGGCCTGAATCCAGTACCGGAAATCGGTCCACAGGCCCGCCCGGGTCCGGGTTACCACCGCCACCCCGGCCGATCCGGTGAAGCCGGTGAGCCAGGCCCGGACCTGCCAGTGTGCTGCCATATATTCACTCTGGTGAGGGTCCGCACTGGGGATCACCAGGGCGGCAATATTCTGTTTTGCCATCATCTGTCTCAATATCTTCAGTTTTTCAGCTGTCTTCACTGTTTACCCCTTTGTTTGTCATTTTCACCATCCCTGTGCATCCTGTTTTCGGCATACACTGTTTGCACCGATTTCTCAATCTTTATCACTGGAAAATCGACCCGGATCAATTTTTTCTTGACTAAAAATCAGCATATTTCTATAGTTGTGCAATTTTCAAATGAAAGATGCAGGTTTCGTACAACCGTTATGGTTAACCTAAAACAAAGGGAGTTGAAAAAATGAAAAGTTTTTTGAAGTGTCTCACCGTTGGTGTCCTGTCCATGATGCTGTTTGCCCCCCCGGGATTTGCCAGCGACACGATCAAGGTCGCCAATGCCGGCGCGCTTTCCGGGGACCTGGCCCCCTATGGCATTTCCGCCCTCAGAGGGGTTGAAATGGCTGTGGAAGACATCAATGAGCAGGGCGGCATCCTGGGAAAAAAAGTCGAACTGATGCTGGGCGATGATGTGTGCAAACCCGAAGTGGCGGTCAACGTGGCCACCAAACTGGTGTCCGACGGTGCCCAGATGATTGTGGGTCATGTCTGCTCCGGCGCCACCATCGCCGCCAACAAAATCTACAAGGATGCCAACCTGATCCTGATCTCCAGTTCCGCCACCAATGACGATCTGACCCTGTCCGGCGAACATCCCAATTTTTTCAGAACCATCTCCAATGACGGTGCCCAGGCTGCCCTGATGACCGATTTTGCGAAAAATGAACTCAAGGTCAAAAAAGTGGCCCTGATCCATGACAAAGGCGACTACGGCAAAGGGCAGATGGAACTGGCCAGGGCCGCGTTCGAAAAAATGGGTGATGTGGAGATCGTTTTGTTTGAAGGAGTCACCACCGGTGCCGTGGATTATACGGCCATTGTCCAGAAAATCAAGCGGTCTGAAGCGGAACTCGTCATGTGGGGCGGATATCATTCCGATGCTTCCAAAATTATCCAGCTGCTGAAAAAGAAACGCGTGGAAACTCTTTTCATGGGTGCTGACGGCATCTACGGCGACAACCTGCCCAACCTGGCCGGCGAATTTGCCGAAGGCGTCTATGCCACCGGCCCCAACGACACCTCTTCCAATCCCCTGCACCAGGCATTGACCAAAGAACACCAGGAAAAATACGGGGAAGACCCGGGTACCTTTTTCATTACCGGTTACACCTGCATGCAGTCCCTGGCCGCCGCCGCTGAAAAAGCCGGCACCGTGGAATATGACGCCATGCGTGCCGCCATGTTCGACATCACGGTGGATTCTCCCATGGGTCCCATTGGGTTTGACAAAAACGGCGACATTGTGGGCGCGGGCTTTTCCGTATACCGGGTGACGGACGGAAAATACCAGCAGGTCAACTAACGATTCATGCCATTGAAAAACAGGAGCCAGATCCCTGAACGGATTTGCGCTCCTGTTTTTGTCACCAGCACAACACCTTAAATTAAAGACGTTCAGGATGAAACAACATGCGTTGGATTAGTATATTACTGGGCCTGGCAATCGCCGGGATCATCGGTTTTTTCGCCGTCCGGGAATTACTCATGGACCCCATGTATTTTTTTGAGCTGTTCCTGGGAGGCTTGACCCGGGGCAGTATTTACGCGCTGATCGCCCTGGGGTACACCATGGTATACGGTATCATTCAGCTGATCAATTTCGCCCATGGGGAGATTTACATGATCGGCGCCATGACCGCTCTGATCGTAGCCACGGTTCTGGGAATGTGGGGGTGGAATACGGCGGTGATCGTCATTCTGGCGTTTGTGTTTGCCATTGTTTATTCCTGTGCCTACGGATTTACCGTGGAAAAAATCGCCTACAAACCGCTGCGAAACGCGCCGCGCCTTTCCGCGCTGATATCCGCCATAGGCATGAGCCTGTTTCTGCAAAACTATGTGATGCTGGCCCAGACCCCGGATTTTCTGCCTTTCCCAAGCCTGATACCCGACTTCAAATTCTGGGAGCCCTTTGCCCACATCATCACCTCCGTGGAAATCACCATCATCATCACCACGGTGGTCGTGATGATCTTGCTCGGACTGCTCATCAAGTTCACCCGGATCGGCAAGGCCATGCGGGCCACGGCACAGGACAAGGTCATGGCGGCCCTGCTGGGGATCAATGTCAACAATGTCATCTCCGCCACGTTTGTGGTGGGTTCCGCCACGGCCGCCATCGGCGGTGTGCTCATCGCCTGCCATGTGGGTCAGATCAATTTTTATATCGGATTTCTGGCCGGTCTCAAGGCGTTTATCGCTGCTGTTCTGGGCGGAATCGGTTCCATACCGGGCGCGGTGCTGGGATCGCTGGTTTTAGGCATTTCAGAAAGTTTTTTTACCGGTTATTTCTGGAGCGAATACGAAGATGTGTTCGCATTTTCCATCCTGGTGCTGATCCTGATTTTCCGGCCGTCCGGAATCTTGGGCCGCCATGATGCCCAGAAAGTGTAATTTGGATTCAGGTGACAACTTATGCCGATTAAAGAACAACTCAAACAATCATTGATCATTGCCTTCTGGTTCATGATCCTGACCTTTCCCATCATGGTGATCAAGGTCAATACAATCGAGAACACCATAGTTTTCAGATGGCTCAACCTGCTGTGGGTCGCTATTCTCGCCTTTTTTGCCTCCCTGGTGTGGAACTATTTTCTACGACGTACCGAATCCAGGAAAAAAACAGAGGTCGAAGATGATACCCCCCTGATCCACAGGCTGCTGCAAAACGACCGGTTCCGATACCCGTTTCTGGGACTGATGGCGGCTTTTTTCATCGCATATCCCTTTATTTTTCCCATGTATCACACTTCCATCATGATATCGGCCCTGGTGTATGTCATGCTGGGCCTGGGGCTCAACATCGTGGTGGGGCTGGCCGGACTGCTGGATCTGGGGTATGTGGCTTTCTATGCGGTGGGGGCCTATTCCTATGCCTTGCTGAACCTTCATTTCGGGCTCAGTTTCTGGATGGTGCTGCCCATGTCCGCGCTGCTGGGCACCCTTTTCGGGGTGTTGCTGGGATATCCGGTGTTGCGGCTGAGAGGCGATTACCTGGCCATCGTGACCTTAGGGTTCGGGGAAATCATCCGGATCGTTCTGGAAAACTGGGATGAATTTTCCAACGGGCCTCGTGGTATTTCCAACATACCGCCCCCCACCTTTTTCGGACACAATTTCGGTCAGCAGAACACCATGATCTACATCTATTTCATTGTTATCGCACTGGTGCTCATGACCATCTTTTTTGTCAACCGTCTGGAAAATTCCAAAATCGGCCGGGCCTGGATCGCTTTGCGGGATGATGAAATTGCTTGCCAGGCCATGGGCATCGACAAATTCAAAACCAAGCTCACCGCGTTTGCCTTAGGGGCTACCTGGGCCGCCATGGGCGGGGTGGTGTTTGCCGCCAAAACTTCCTATATCAACCCCATGTCCTTTACCATCTGGGAATCCATCACTATTTTGTGCGTGGTGGTCATCGGCGGCATGGGATCGGCCATCGGCGTCATTGCCGGGGCACTGGTGCTGATTCTTCTGCCGGAATACCTGCGGGCAGTAGCGGAATACCGAATGCTGGTTTTTGGAGCGCTTCAGGTCATTGTCATGGTGTTCAAGCCGGACGGTCTGATCAAAAGTGTTCGAAAAGTCTACACATTTAAAACATCACAGGAACCCCAGCAGGAAAAAATAGCCCATGGAACCCATACTTAACGTTAAAAACCTGACCATGAAATTCGGGGGCCTCAAGGCCCTGGATGATGTGACCATTGCCATTGAAAAAGGACAGATCGCCGCTTTGATCGGCCCCAACGGTGCGGGAAAAACCACGTTTTTCAACTGCATCACCGGCATCTATGACCCCACCGGGGGCGAAGTACAGATCACGCCTCCCGGAAAAGCCACCCAGAGCCTCAAAGGCCTCAAACCCAATTACGTGACGGAAACAGGCATTGCCAGGACCTTTCAGAACATCCGGCTGTTTCATGGCATGACGGTTCTGGAAAACGTGATGATCGGCCGGCACTGCCGTCTGTCTTCCGGGATCATCAAAGCCATGCTCAGGCCTCTCAGCCAGCGGGAGGAAGAGAAAAAAGCGGTCTACGACAGTTATGAGATTCTTGAAAAAATCGGGCTGGAAAAATATGTGAATGAAATGGCGGTAAACCTGCCTTATGGGGCGCAGCGCCGTCTGGAAATCGCCAGGGCCCTGGCCACGGAACCCTTTTTACTGCTGCTGGATGAACCGGCCGCCGGTATGAATCCCCAGGAGACCAAAGAACTGGACGATCTGATCCTCTGGCTGCGGGACAATGAGGATCTGACCATTCTGCTTATTGAGCATGACATGAAGCTGGTAATGAGCCTGTCCGACTGGATTCATGTGGTGGATTACGGCAAGAAAATCGCCGAAGGCACCCCCAAGGAGATCAAAGCCAACCCTGACGTCATCAAAGCCTATCTGGGAGAAGAATCCGACGATGCTTAAACTCACCAATATCCATACTTATTACGGCAATATCCATGCCCTCAAAGGCATTGACATCGAAGTGGAAGAAGGAGAGGTCATCTCCCTGATCGGTGCCAACGGAGCCGGAAAATCCACGACCCTGATGACGACCTGCGGCATTGTGTCCGCCAAAAAAGGAACCATTGAACTCAACGGAGAAGATATCACGTATCTGTCCCCGGATGAGATCGTCAAAAAAGGAATCTGCCAGGTACCGGAAGGCCGCCGCATTTTTCCCTATCTCACCGTATCGGAAAACCTGGATATGGGCGCATTTCTTCGCAATGACCAGGATAAGATCAAACAGGATCTGGAGTATGTGTATGAACTGTTCCCCATCCTTGCCAACCGGAGAAACCAGGCCGGCGGTACCTTGAGCGGTGGGGAGCAGCAGATGCTGGCCATCTCCCGGGCACTGATGTCCCGGCCCAAGGTACTTCTGCTGGATGAGCCGTCCCTGGGCCTGGCCCCCATCGTGGTCAAACAGATCTTCTCCATCATTGAAAAAATCAACCGGGAGAGCAAAACCACCATCTTCATTGTCGAACAGAATGCCAACCTGGCACTCAAGGCGGCCCACCGGGGCTATGTCATGGAAACCGGACGGATCACCATGACAGATACCGGTGAAAACCTGCTGGCCAACGAAAATGTCAAAAAAGCCTATCTGGGAATATAAGGTTACAGGTCTTTTTTCAGGTTGATGAATTCACTGCGCTTGAATCCGAGCTTCTTGAAAAAGGACAGCACATCAATGGAATCCCACATCACGGACGAATAGATGGATTCCACCTGTTTGGCTCTGTAGATGTCACAGACCCGGTTGGCAAGCGCCAGCCCGATCCCCTGGCCCATGTAATCCGGGTGCACGCCGATGGCCATGATCCAGGCGCTTTTCCGGATACCGAACCCCGCATACAGGGTGGTGGAGATCATGTAGCCCACGACCTTGTTGTTCAATTCCGCCACCAGGCTGGTAGCATCGTTTCCGTCAGACGCCTGCTGCTTTACCAGCTTGAGAAAATCGACATTGGCATCCTGCGGGGAGATGGCCGCACGGATAGCTTCTATGGCCTGGGCATCCTCCAGACGGATTTCTCTGATGATCGGTTCTTCCACAGCTTCCTCCCAGTTATTCGACTTTAATGATTTTAACGGTGTGCCCCACCCAGTTGGGCGGCAGGTATATCCTGCCGCTGTTGCCTGAGGATTTCACCTCTTTTTCGATCATTTCCTCCCCGTACACCTCGAACTTGACCCGGGCCTGCTGAGGGGCCGGTTTGGGTTCTTCCGTTTCCACGGGGTTTGCCGCTTGATTTTTATCAGTCATTTAGCATCCCATTCCTGATGAAAAAGATTCTCTGCCTGTCTTTCGATCTTCTTACCAGACGCGATGATTCTCATTCTGGAAGACGGGCCGACTATGCCAATTTCCAGAAGTCTATATTGTTTTCCTTTTTTTTTCAACTTGAACCCGCCACAGGGCCTGATAAAAAACAGGCAGCGCGGAAACCGTCGCCCGCACTGCCTGTAATCAGTCGTGTGTCAAATGAACCGGATCAGAGAAGCGGATTGTACACAGCGGTTTTCATGATAAGGTAGCGGATGGCCAGATCCCCTGCCAAAACGGATGCCAGGCGCAGAAAAATCAGAAATCCATTGGTGCTGCCGCCCCACATGATCAACGTGAAAATCAGAGGAACCAGAATTGCCAGCACGCCGACGCCGATGAGGGTGATCCGTTTGAGATCCCCTTCCAGCATTTTCTGGATCGAGACTTTGGCCACGTCACTCATGTGCCAGGTTCCCCAGGCATACAGCCCGATGCACAGAAAGTAGATCAGAAAGAACGTGGCGGCCCACACTTCCATGCCCGACACCACCGCTGAATTGCCGGAAAGAACAAATATGAACTGAAGCAGCTGCTGACCCACCCAGATGCCGGAAATAACGGACAACGGCAGCACAATGGTGGAACTCCAGGCCGGCAGGGCCCGGATCACGTTCATGGTGGCGAACCCGTGGGAAATGATCAGCAGGCATAAAATGCCCATGATGATATTGAACACGGCATTAAACCCGCCCGGGGTGATAATCTGCAAAAAGCCGAGAACGGCAAAAATACCGATGATCCAGATCCCCCGGGACAACTCCGAGGTGTTGGGCCGCATGATCATGCGCCAGGCCCGTTTGGGATTGCCCAGATACAGCACATGAATGATCCCGCCCAGCACCAGGGTGATGAGCCAGCCGATCACGATCCCGGGCCGGAAGCTGTAAAACAGGGACATGAAATACAGGCCGGCGCCGATTTCAGAGAAAAAGAAGGCCAGCCACAGAAAAATACCTTTGTCGTCGATCCATTGCCGCTGACGGGTGGGGTTGATCATCCATTCATAGGGCTTGATCCCGGAGCCGTCGGACGGAAACATGGTTTCAACCAGATTTTGGTGATTATCGTTCATGTATATACCCTCCTCAATTTACGCTTTATAAATCTTGACCGCGACCGCTGTTTCCATGTTACCGGCAACGGGATCAAAATATTTGAGTTTGGCCGGCAAAAGCTTGCAGAAATTGGCCCCCTTGCCTTTGGCAATGGGACGTCCGTCCGCCCATAATCCGCCCTGCCCGGCAATACCGATCACTTTGGGGCTCTGGGCTTCCATGGTCTTGACAATGCCTTTTTCCTTGACCCCGTATTTGTTTTCGATACAGATGATATCCCCGTCCTTGAACCCCCGTTCCTTGGCCATGGTGGTGTTCAAGGTGATGGTAAAGGTATAGGGGCACATTTTGGACACTTCATCCACATACGGATTCTGGAACGTGGTGTTGTTGGTATGCAGAATATCCCGGTAGGAAAATGCCAGCAGGTCATATTCATCGTCCAGGTCCTTGTGGGATTCCGGCCAGAACCAGGTGGGCAGCGGGGTATACTGGTCCATGTCCATTTCCAGTTTCTTGTAGTCGAACCCGGTTTCTTCGAAGATTTTTTCCAGGGCCCGCCGGTCATGGATCAGGTATTCCATGTATACCGGACACCGGGAATCGATCTCCCACCGCCAGTAGACGTCCTCGATGGGTTTGTGCCAGGTGGCGTAGCCCTGCTCTTCGATTTTTTCCTTGTCCGGCCCGTACACCCATCTGAGGACCCGTTCTCCGATCTCTTTCCAGGTCAGTTTTTCCCCGGGCTTGATCTGGAGTTCCGGGTCTTTGACGCCGTAATAATCGTTGAGCTTGGCATTGAACTTGTCCAGCACCCCGACCCGGTGGGCCACTTCGATGTACACGTCCATGAAGAACCGGGATTCCCCGATGGGTTTGGCCACGGGTTTCTGCAGATGCACAAACCAGTCTTCATAGGAAGGTGATCCTGAAAAGAAGAACGCATCGATTTCCGAAGACCAGCAGTCTTTCTCCAGATAGGACACATCCGGCAGAATCAGGTCACCGATGGCCTGATCCGTTTCGTTGATCCACAGATCATTCTGCACCACGAAACAGTCCTTGAAATTCTTGACCGCCGTGTCCCAGTCGGAGTTACTGATCACAAAGTTGGCGGAAATGCCGAAAATCATTTCCGGTTTGGCTTTCATGCCCAGTTTTTCATGGATGTAATCCACCTCTTCCACGTAAGGGATATGGGACAGGGTGCAGTGGGTCCACACATCCACACACCCCATGTTGGTGGCGGGATAGCTGGGGGGATGCACCGGCCAGGGATCATGGGAGTAGAACACGGAAGGCACGATCACTCCGTCGGTGCCCACAGTACAGGTCTGCTCATAATGGCCGCCCGGATAGGCCCGGCGGATGGCCGGCCAGCCCAGGGTACCGCCGGGAACGTCTTCCGCCCCCACCAGCTGGCTCATCAGGTCGATGGCCGCCACCTGGTGGATCCCGTTGGAATGCCCCTGGGACCCGCGGAAGGTGACCGACGACACCGGCCGGTAAGGAAAGGTCTTTCCCTCGATGGTGATGGTGGAACCGATCTGGGCGTTGTCCACCCAGCCCTTGGCAACTTCCAGAATCTTGGCCGCAGGCACCGTGGAGACCTCGGATGCCCATTCAATGGTGTACTGTTTCAGGTGCTCCTTGAACGGAACAAAGCAGGGACGGACCTTTTCGCCGTTATATTCATACTCGCCGTCCAGGGCCAGGTCCTCCCAGGCCGCGGACTTGTCGTCATACTCCTTGATCTCACCGGCCCTGGTATCGTACACCAGCGGCTTGTCGCTGGTTTCATGCCGCATGTAAGTGCCGTCATCCCTGATCAGGTAGACGAAGTTGGTCTTGGCCTTGAGATACAGCTCATCCATTTCCCCGCGCATGTTCACGATATAGTTGGCAATGGCCAGGCCCACGGCCGTGTCCGTACCCGGCAGAATGGCCAGCCATTCCGTGGCCTTGCCCCCGGCGAAATTGCCCATGGGATCGAACACGATCTCCTTGATGCCCCGGCGGACCGCATCGGCTCTGAGTCTGGCGTTGGTCATGGCGGAATGTCCGGACCCCGTACCCTTGCTGGACCCCCATTTGAGCACATACTTGGTGTACCGCCAGTCAGGCGCGATGGACCATGCCCCGTGAATCAGGCCGCCCAGCATGTGACAGGCATTGCCGCAGTGCAGGCTGCCGCCGCCGATGATGAAATTCCCGTTGTTCTTGACGCCGAACGCCTGGGCGTAAAAATAGGGATGGTTGTGAGGACCGTCCGAAGCCCGCATGGTCTGGTTGGTGAACAGGATCTTGTTGGGATCGTCTTCCATGATCTTTTTCATCTTGGTGGCGATGATGTCATAGGCCTCTTCCCATTCGATCTCTTTCCACTTGGGATCCACGCCGATCCCTTTTTCCGGATTGGTCCTGAGCATCGGTTTCTTGATGCGGTTGGGGTCATGGTAGTACATGAGCCCGGCCGCGCCTTTGCCGCAAAGCCCGGCATTGGTGCCGCCCATGGTACTTTCCTTGATACCTTCGATTTTCACCGGCACCCCGTTCACCACCCGCACTTTGGCACCGCATCCGCAGTAGCACACGCCACAGGTGGTATTTACCCATTTGTCTTCCCAAATTTCATCTGTCTTATAGGTCATGTTGCCTCCTGTTTAATCGATATAATACACGGCGGGTTCAGTGCCGAATTCTTTTCTGAGCTGCTTGCCTTTCTTTTCCATGATCAACCGGTTGATCTCGCTGTTGGGATCATCCAGGTCCCCGAACACCCGGGCGCCCACCGGGCAGATATTGACACAGGCAGGCGTTGCATCCTCATCCCTGCCGGGCGTCAGGCCTTTTTTCATGCCGGCATCCAGCCGTTCGGAGCAGAAGTTGCATTTGATCACCGTCCCCAGGGTGAACGGATACAGTTTTTCGCCGATGATTTCCATCTCGGTCTTGCCCTGGCCCGGGAAATATTCCCGGCTTTTGACTTTTTCATCATAATAGGTCCGCTGCTGATACGGACACGCGATCATACAGGCCCGGCATCCCACACATTTGGTGTCGTCAATGGCCACAATGCCGTCTTCTCTGACATAGGTGGCGCCGGTGGGACACGCCTCCACACAGGCGGCATCCTCACAGTGGTTGCACAGGATCGGATAAATCAGCTTGGAAGAAGTCGGGAACTTGCCGGTTTCCCCGATCAGCACCCGGTTAAAAAACACCCCGGGCGGCAGAAAATGTTCTTCCTTGCACGCAATGGTGCATCCCCAGCAGGCAATACACCGCTTTACATCGATTACCATTCCCCATCTAGGCATAACAGCTCCTTTTTCTATACATTCATAAATTACGCATCAGTGATTCTGTGTCATGCGGCCTATAACTCAACCGTCACTACCTCCTCGAACCCTCTTCTGGCACAGACCTTGTTGGCATCCAGTTTTTTCCCGGAAAAATAATCCCCCAGGGCATCAAGCACCGGCTCGATATCCAGCAGTCCCGACATTCTGGCAAAGGCCCCGACCACCACGGTGTTGGGAATGGGCAGCCCGATCTCTTCCAGCGCAATGCCGTTGGCATCCACCACGGCCAGTTTTTTCAGATTTTCATGCCGGATATCACCCTTGTTTTTCTTGTCGTTGAGCAGCATCATGCCGCCGGGTAAAAGCCCGGCAAACACGGCGGGAGACTGTTTCTGAGACGGATCCAGCACCACCAGAATATTGGGGTTGTAAATCTGGGTTTTTTCCTTGACCGGCTTGTCGGAAAACCGGCCGAATGCCGTGACCGGTGCGCCGCGGCGCTCGAATCCGAACATGGGAAAACTGGCGCCGAACTGTCCGGTTCTGGCAAATGCATTGGCCAGAATCTTGGAGGTGGTCACCACCCCCTGCCCGCCCCTGCCATGGAATCTGACTTCACTCATCATAATTTTTCTCCTTGATCTTCCGCTGATACCGGTAACTGGCATTCCGCTTCCAGAACGCTCAGTCCGCCCAGAAGACAGTATTCGTACTCGATATCTTCCTGAAGAATTTCCATGTCTTTTTCAGTCATGTGATTGAATTTTTTCATCATTTTGGTGTAATTGCTCACGGGCTTGGGTTTTTTGACGGTCTTGGTCATACGGATTTTGCCGTTTTCCGCTTCCCATAATGGAAAATAATTGGTTTTGACCGCCTGCCGGCAGATATCGATGGTATCGGCAGGATTTGCCCCCCAGCCGGTGGGGCAGGGTGCAAACACGTGAAGAAAACAGAACCCCCGCTCCTTGGCTTTTTTGGCCTTGAGCAGCTTCTTGGCCAGGTCGTCCAGATCACTGAGGGTGGCCGTGGCCGTATACGGGATCTTGTTCATGGCCATTTTCAGCCCCAGGTTCATGCGCCGCAGGTTTTTTCCCCTGTGCACGGTGCCGTAGGGCGTGGTGGTGGTGGTGGCGCCGTACGGGGTGGTGCCGCTTTTCTGAATCCCGGTATTCATGTATCCTTCATTGTCATAGCAGATATAGATGAACGGTTCGTTGCGTTCGGCGGCCCCGGACAGGTTCCCGAACCCGATGTCGTTGGCGGTGCCGTCCCCGTTGAAGCACACCACCGTGTTGTCGATACCCGCCTTTTTATAGTAGCGCACCAGGCCCGTGGCATTGGCGGCGGCCCCGGTCATCAGGGTGCCGAAATAGGACAGGGTGTGCCAGGACTGCTTGTTCTGGCCCAGCAGCACCGGGGCGGAACAGGACGGGGTGCCGGTAATGATGATGTCATTGCCCAGGACCTGGGGGATGAACCGCAGCAGCAGTTCCAGGCCGCACCCCGGACAGAACGCCACCCCTTTTGAAAACGGGTCTTCGTGTTTCAGGTAATCCAGTACATTGGTCAGCCGGCCTTTCTTTTTCTCAGCCATGTTATTTCTCCCCCCTGTCTTTGTTGGCTTCCGGATACGACACCCAGGTCACTTCCGGGACATCTTTGCCGTCCGCCAGATCCTTTGTCGTCCGGATCATCTGTTCCACATTGGTTTTGGTGATATCGGTATTGGCGATGCCGTCGATGAAACTGACGAGTTTCGCACCATTCAGCCGGGTTTCAAAGGCTTTGAGCTCCGTGTAGATGGGGCCGCCGTCAAATCCGAACGCCAGGCTGCGGTCCACCACGCCGATGGCTTTTTTCCCCTTGAGGGCCTTGATCAGGGCCTGATGGGGAAACGGTCTGTACATGCGGATCTTGACCAGCCCGATGCGTTCTCCTTTTTCCCGCCGGTCATCGATGACCGACTTGATGGTCCCGCACATGGATCCGGACCCCACCAGGACCACATCCGCATCATCGGTGCGGTATTCCTCCAGCTGTCCGCCATAGGACCGGCCGAAAATATCGGCAAATTCCCGGTCGATGGCATCGAATTTGACTTTGGACCGCTCCATGGCGGTCACATGTTTGTGCCGCAGTTCCATGTAGCCGCCCAGAATCCCATGGGTACCCACCCCCAGTTTTTCGCCGGGCCGCAACACGGTGCGTTTGGGCTGGGATGCCAGCACGGACAGGAACCGGTCCACGGTTTCCTGTTCCGGGATATCCACGCCTTCGGACAGATAGGACAGGAAAAATCCGTCATAATGCACCATGACCGGCACCTGGATCTCATAATCCTCGGCCAGGCGGTATGCCTGGAGCACCAGGTCCAGAATCTCCTGGCAGTTTTCGGCGATCAGAAAAATCCAGCCGGCGTCCCTGGTGGAAATCATGTCCTGCTGGCCGGAAGACACGGCAATGATCCCCGGGGTCTCCCGGTTCACGTTGACCATGACCACGGGTGCTCTGGCTCCGGCCGTCGCCAGAACCGCGTCATACATGAACACCAGGCCCCATGAGGAAGAGGCGGTGAATACCCGGGCCCCTGCCAGAGATGCGGCCATCACCGCGTTCATGGCGGAGTTTTCGCCTTCCACGGTGATCAGTTCGCAATCCATTTCACCGGAAGCATGAAAACTCGAAATCTGTTCGATCACCTCGGTCTGGGGGGTGATGGGATAGGCTGCCACCACATCGGGCCGGGCCAGTTTGGCGGCAATGGCGGCCGCCGCGTTACCGGTGATGACTTTAATATTTGACGATGTTGCTGTGGCATTCATGATACAAACTCCCCTTCCGACACCATGGTGATCGCGTTTTTGGGACATTCTTTTGCACAGATACCGCATCCTTTGCAGAAACCCAGATCCGGCTCGAACCAGTCCTCTTTCATTTCCATGACCTGAACCGGGCAGTAAATGGCGCAAAACCCGCAGAAAATACACTTTTCTCTGTCCACCACCGGCCGCTTGGTTCGCCAGTCGCCGGTATCCGTGCACATCAGCGGTTCAGTGGCGTCCGACCACGGCCCTTCATGATTAAAGTATTGATTTGATGGCATAAAATCCCTCCCCTGTTTACGAATAAGATGTCCCCTGGCAAAGCTGCTTTATTGTACCTACTTCATAGCCATTTTCTGATACAATTCGATTGCATTGTCAAGCAAAAAATTATGCCGGAACAAGAAAATTTCAAATTTGACAAGTAACAAACAGGAGTTACCTCAAAAAAAAAGGATTTGGCAGGCTGGAAATAGTTGATTAATCAACAATCCTACCCTCACCGGATTGCGGACAACCGGCATCGCCTGGTTTTCCGGAGCAGTTTCAGGACGAAATCGGTCAGACAGAAGGTTCGAAGCGCTTTTTTGCGATGGCCGGCCGGATGGCCCCGTCAATGCCACTTGCATTTCACAAATCCGTTATTATTGTATTTATTAATAAAACAAATCTGTAACCCAACACAAGGAGGGTAGTCATGGATAAACATGAATTATGCGAAAAAATACGGGACATTTATCCGGAAATCGGCGAATGCGGGATTGACCTGGATGTCGGATACGACAATGACAACGAACGGTGGACCGTTTATCTCAAAAAAGACAAAAAAGCATTGAAAACCTTTCTGGAACCCGATGACGCCCGTTTGTGCATGGAAGGCAAACAGTGCGTCAGCCTGGGAATTGAAATCAACCAATTAAAAGACAGCATTGACAGAATGCCGTTACAATGAGGTGACCGGATGACAGATCATGACAAAAAAAACAGGGACAAAGAGGTGGAACTGGATGTGTGTACCCAGGCCCCGGAATTTGCCGAACATGCAAGACCCAATGAACCGGCACAGGATGCGTGTGATGACGGCAGAGCAGGCACCGGCGGCCCTTCCCGGTCTTCGGACAGATAATCCGTCTCCCCCCGGACACGGCACCGCGCCTGGTTGATGCATAGAGAATCCTGCTGTTTCAGGAACCTGTACCATCACGCTTCTCCACGGTGTATTCAAGCAGAATCTCATTTTTTTTCTGATCGCCCGGCCGGATGGTGGGGGGAGTGAATGCAATGCCGACGGTTATTTTGCCGGATTCGGTGATACCGTCCAATGAAACAGGTTCGGTAAACAGGGTATTGATGTCGCCAAGGACTTGAGACGGCCCGACCACAACGATTTTTTCCGGTGATAACGCAACCCGGGTCATGATCAGATCCGGGGACAGCCTGCCCACCCAGAACGCCTGAACCGGAATCTCTTTTTTCAGCGGCATATCCACAAACACATCGATCATGGACGGCTCGATGCTCTTGACAGAGATGCCCGGAGGCAGTGACACCGCGTTCCGCCCCACCGACAAGGAGGTTTTTCCCGGAATGGTGTTGGCAAGATTGAGTTTGACAGTGATACGGTCCGGCCTCAAGGCCCGGATCAACGGCCTGGAACCGCTGACCAGCAGCCGGACACTGCTGGCGGACGACGAGAATACTTCCATCTTCTGATCCGATTTCACAAATTCAATGGGCACATCGTGGGTGGCAAGGGTTTCCACCCCCCTGGAAAAACTGAGCCACAGCCCGGCCACACAGACCAGGCACACGGCCGCGGCAACCGCCAGATCCCGTGTCCGTTTTTTAATGTCCCCTGTGGAAACTTCTCCGCCGGCATGCTGGATCAACAGTTTTTCAAGCACCCTGCTGTCGTTGATATCATAGATCTGCCGGTTCCGGACCAGGGTGATGGTGCCCCGCTCTTCCGATACCACGATGATCAGGGCATCGGTCTGTTCAGCCAGCCCCACCGCGGCCCGGTGCCGGGTGCCGAAACGGGAGGGCAGGTCGGTCCGTTTTGACAAGGGAAGAATCACGCCCACATCCGTAATCCGGTCCCCCTGGACCACCACGGCCCCGTCATGAACCGGATTGTCCGGCCAGAAAATGCTGATCAGCATCTCTTTGGAAAGTTTTCCCTGCCAGGAAATGCCTTCTTGAACCACACTCTCCATTCCCTTGCCCAAAGGCAGCACAATCAGGGCGCCGATTTTTTTTCTGGCCAGCTCATAAACGCTTTCAACAATGATTCCCACCGGGGTCTTGAGTTGTTGACGGGGAATTCCCCACAAAAAAGATTTCAGGTCCCGGGTCCTGAGTACCGCTGAAATTTCGTTGCGGAACACCACGATAATCACCAAGGCGGCGACGGCGATCACCCCCTGCATCACCCAGCTGGTAATGATCAGCCCCATGGCAAAGGCTACCTGCCGGAACACCAGCAGCGCCCCCATGGTCAGAAGTACCCGCAGTACGTTGGTCCCCCGGAACAAAACATACAGCCGGAAAAGAATATAGGTGTTCAGGGCGATATCCAGCCAGTTCTGCCATCCGATTGCAAAAAAACTTCCCATGGCTGATCAGTCTGAAATGCCGAAATAAAGAATTTTCATGATTTTATCCCGGCTGTCGACAATTTCCACCCGCCAGGGCCCCTTGTCCGCCGACCTGAGTTGCATGCTGCTGAAAGAAGACCACTTGGGCGGATTCAATACCAACCGGGCATTGGAAATCAGCCGGTCCTGCCGGTACCAGCGGTGATACACCACAGTCTCTTCGTACACCGGATCAAACTCGGTGAAACAGTACACCCGGCCCAGTGAAATGGAAAACACCACGGCCGGATTGACCGGCATGAATTTTTCAATAGCTTCGCACATCCGTGCCTGAACCAGTACCGGCGGTTCAGGCACGGATTCCATCACCTGAGCCGGATCCTGGGACCATGCCCGGGGAATGCCGGCAACCGCCGCCAACAGACACATTAGAAAAATACCGCCTATACCGACAATTGTTTTCATGCCAGGTATCTTATCCATGAACCTTTTTTTTTTCAAGCAGATTAAGAAAGAATCGCGCACAACACCTGGCAAAAAACACCCCTCTCTGATATGCTTACCCCGGATGTTACACCGGCATCAACAAAAATCCGGGTGTTTGTAAAAGAGGTGTTCCATGAAAGCTCATGTCAAAATCCTTGCCACCGGCGGCACCATCGCCGGCATCAGCCGGGCCCCGGCCCAATCCGAATACTGTGCCGGACAGATCGATATCCAGGACATGATCGACGCAGTGCCGCAACTGAAAGACCTGGCCAAAATTTCAGGAGAACAGATCGCCAATGTCGGATCCCAGGACATGTCCTTTGACATCCTGATCCGGCTGGCCTGCCGCATCAACGAGCTGATGCGGCAGGCGGACATTCACGGCATTGTCGTCACCCACGGCACCGACACCATGGAGGAAACCGCTTTTTTTCTGAATCTTGCCGTGAACAGCCCCAAACCGGTGGTTCTGACCGGGGCCATGCGCCCGGCCAACGCCATTTCAGCGGACGGCCCGTTGAACCTGTACAATGCCGTGGCTGTATCCGCTGACCCCGATGCCAGGGAAAGAGGGGTCCTGGTGGTGATGAACGACCGGATTCACGGAGCCCATTCCCTGACCAAAACCAACACCACCTCGGTGGAAACATTTCTGTCGCCTGTCAACGGCCTGGTGGGAACGGTCAACTACGGGAAAACCGCCTATTTCAGATTTCCTTTCCGGCGGCACACCTTTGTAAGTGAATTTTCAGACCGGTTCTGTCAGCCGCTCCATCCCGTGCTGCCCCGGGTGGACATTGTTTATGCCTGCATCGACATGCCGCCGGACCTGATCGATTTTTCCCTGGCCGCCGGTGCCAAAGGCATTGTCATCGCCGGCGACGGGAACGGCAACATGAATCAGGCCACCGTGAGAAACGCCGCTGAAAAAGCGGCCACAGGCATCTGTATTGTCAGAAGCTCCCGGGTCCCCACCGGCACGGTAAGCCGGAATGTGGAGCTGGATGACGATACCCTGGGATTCATTGTGTCGGATGAACTCAATCCGGCCAAGGCCCGGATCCTGCTCATGCTGGGATTGTCAAAAAAATATCCCCGGGCGCGGCTTCAGGAACTGTTCTATTCATACTGAACATACTGTTCTGATCTTCCGGCGGCTACCCGGGCGGCAGGATGTCTATGGGCAGGTAAATCGCAGCCCCTTCCGGCAGGCGGGCGAAATCGGATATTTCCGTCCCTGTTTTCACCTGTCCCGGCGGCAGGTAATACACGGTGGCCGGGTCTTTGTATTTTCCACCGGCAATCCCAAAGGCGGTTTTTTCTCCGGTGATGACAAACGGTCCCTGATATCCCACAATCAGACGGGTGTTCAGCGGCAGATCATCCCAGTCGGCGATGCGGGAGCCGGGCCGGACCGTACCGGAAGGCAGAAAATAGATGGTGGAGTCGAATCCATAGGCCGGACCGGCGTGGGACCAGGCCGTCATCTGGTCGGTGATGGTTTTGACCGGATATTCCGGGGCCGCGGTTTCGACCGGCGCTGCTTCCTGATTTAGAAGCACCCGGGTGTTGACCGGCAGCAGGTGCCAGCCCACGGCATCCGCAACCTGATCCCCCGTCAGCCGGCGGCCGCTGGGAAGCACATACACGGTGGCCGGGTGATTGTACTCCTCACCGGCAATGGCCCAGGCTGTGCGTTCTCTGGAAATCAGATTTGAAACCGGGCCGGTGGCGGCCACCCGGGCGGCCACGGCCGGGCCGGGCGCGTAGAACAGATCCGCCAGATACGGGTCCGGCAGCAGCCGCCCGGCCCTGACATCCGGATCATGTCCCACGGTCGGCCCCAGGCCGGCCCGGGCCCGCTCAAAATTTTTGGCACAGCGTTTTCTGCCCCGGTGGTCTCTGGGGAACCAGGGATTGGGCCTGCCGAACGCGATCTGGCTGTGGGTGAGCACGGCATGGTCGGCCAAGGCATAGACCCTCTGGAGAATTTTGATCAGAAGCCCCACGGACCTGTATTGCGCTTCCGTCAACGGCGCGTTATGATACCCCACCAGTTCGATGCCGATGGACACCGAAGAGATGTCCTGCCGCCCGTCCCACATGGACAGCCCGGCATGGTCGGCCCGGAACTGCTTGTCCAGAATCCGGTAGGTGTCGCCGTTTCTGGCGATCACGTAATTGGCGTGCCCGCCGGGGGTGCTGCGGTTTCCCGGCAACCGCTTGCCCCGGGCCACGACCCGCAGGGTGGCCGCAAGCCCCAGCTCTGAGGTGTGTACAATGATATACAGCGTCTGTTTGCGAGGTATTTTTTCAAAATTCGGGTTCAACCGGCTCTGATGGTCAATGATCTTTGATTGAAACCGCTGAAAATCGGACGGAGTGAATGAAAACCCCAAGACAAGAGACGGCGGCCCGGTCATGAACCAGATCAGAAGTACTGCCCAGAAAAGAACCCCACGGCACCGGTCCGTCAACCGGCACCTTACCCGTGCAGCCCGGGTGAAACGGTCAGAATGTTTTTTCCCCTGATTCATGACTTCAGTATATCAATGAATACCGAAAAATAAAACGGACATTTTCACCCGTCCGGAACCGGAAACATTTTTGATTGACAGAAAAACAAGCCCTGAAATATAATAATATTTTTTTTGATTGAATCAATTCGCAACCAGACACCTTCAATCTACAGACAAAAAGGGTTATCCATGGAACAGGTAACATGCAAGGCATCCTATTTCGATCTATTTGTTGACGTCACCAAAAAAATCACGACTGCGAAAACCACGGATGACATGTTTGAGCTGATCACCCGGAAACTGCCGGAAATCATGGAGGTGGATGCGGCCACCATCCGTGTGCTGGACACGGGGGACAAAAAACTGGTGCTGCGCAGTGCCAGCGGTTTGAGTGACGACTACCTGAACCGCGGTCCCATCGATCATGAAGAACCGGTTTTCAAGGCCCTGGAAGGCACCCCCATCGTGATCGAAGACGCGGCGGCCGATCCCCGGGTTCAATATCAGGACAGCGTGGCAAAAGAAGGTATTCAATCCATTCTGGTGGTCCCGATTCCCATCCGGGGTAAGAATGTCGGCATCCTGCGGGTGTTGTGCAAAAAACCGCATCATTTCAACCCGGATGAGATCAATTTTGTGGCCGCTCTGGGTGAACAGTGCGGCATTGCCATTGAAAATGCCAGAATTTTTGCCGATCAGCAGACCCAGCTGAACTATTTTGAAACCATTCTTGCCATCAGCAAAAAAATCAATACCACCTACGAGCTGGACAAGATCCTGGACCTGATCGTCACCCGCCTGCCGGAAGTCATGAACCTGAAAGCCGCCACCATCCGGCTGATGGAAGAAAACAAGGGGGATCTGGAACTCAAAGCCGCCTATGGACTGAGCCGGACCTACCTGGAAAGGGGGCCTCTGGACAAGGAGCTGGCCACCTATTACCTGAAACAGGGGGAACCCGTGATCATTCTGGATGCCAAAACCGATCTTCACACCCATTACCACAAGGAAGCGGAACTGGAAGGCATCAGCAGCATTCTGGCCGTGCCGGTCACCTTCAACGAGGAGGTCATCGGCATTCTGCGCCTGCTCACTGAAGAGGTGCGGCAGTTCTCCCACGCGGACATCCATTTCGCCCTGGCCATTGCCGAGCAGAGCGGTATCGCCATCCAGCGGGCCATCGACTACAACCGGCTCAAACAGACCTGCAACGACCGTTAACCACCCCGTGCGGTGGCAGACACAGGAGAATCCCCATGAAATTCACCATCGATCACTTCAACATCAATGTCCTGGATCTGGACAAAAGCCTGGCCTTTTATGACAAAGCCCTGGGCCTGAAAGAAGCCCACCGCAAAACAGCGGATGACGGCAGTTATATCATCGTGTACCTTGAAGACGGGATCAGCGCCAACAAACTGGAACTGACCTGGCTCAAGTCCCAGACCACCCCGTATGATTTAGGCGATGAAGAGTTTCACATCGCTTTCAAGACCGATGACTTTGACGCAGCCCATGCCCTTCACACACAGATGGACTGCATCTGCTTTGAAAACAAGGAGATGGGCATCTATTTCATCAATGATCCGGACGGCTACTGGCTGGAAATCGTGCCCAGGCGATGAGGGTTTCTTTTCTGACACCTTCACCGGAACACTGACGCCGCTCATGTTCATCCCCGCCACCATGGCCGAGGTGACCGCTCTGGGCTGGGACCGGCTGGACATTGTCCTGATCACGGGCGACACCTATATCGACTCCCCTTTCATGGGCGTGAGCCTCATCGGAAAGATTCTGATCAAGGACGGGTTCCGGGTGGGGATCATTGCCCAGCCGGCCCTGGATGTCCCGGACGACATTCTTCGCCTGGGCACCCCTAAGCTTTTCTGGGGGGTGACCGGCGGGGCCGTGGACTCCATGGTGGCCAACTACACGGCGCTGAAAAAACGGCGCAAAACCGACGACTACACCCCGGGCGCCGTGAACAACCGCCGGCCGGACCGGGCCGTGATCGCCTATGCCAATCTGATCCGCCGGTTCTGCAAACCCACGCCCCCTATTGTTCTGGGCGGTATCGAGGCCAGCCTGAGGCGCACGGCCCATTATGATTTCTGGTCAAACAGGATCCGGCGGTCCATCCTGTTTGACGCAAAAGCCGACTATCTGGTGTTCGGCATGGGGCATGCCACCATCCGGGCCCTGGCCCGGGCGTTGAACCAGAACCGGCCGGTGGCGGATATTCCCGGCATTGCCTATATCGGCCAGACCGGAAAAGGGCTTGAACTGCCGTCATTCGAAACTGTGGCCAAAAATCCGACGGCGTATACCCAGGCGTTTCACACCTTTTATCAGAACACGGATCCCGTGACCGCCCAAGGCCTGTGCCAGGCCCACAAAGACCGGTACCTGATCCTGAACCCGCCGGCCCCCGCCGCAACCACCGCCGACATGGACGAGATCCATGACCTGGATTATGAGCACGACGTCCACCCCTTTTACAAAGCCATGGGGCCGGTGCGGGCTTTGGACACCATCCGGTTCGCCATCCCCACCCATTACGGGTGTTACGGCGAATGCCGGTTCTGTGCCATCACGGTTCACCAGGGCAGAACCGTGCAAAGCCGCAGCATGGAGTCCATTCTTTGCCAGGCCCGGCAGTTCACTTCCCATCCGGAATTCAGGGGCAATATCATGGACCTGGGGGGCCCCACTGCCAACATGTACGGGTATGAATGCCCGAAAAAACTGTCCAAAGGGGCGTGCCAGAACAAAAGCTGTCTGTTTCCCGGCATCTGCAAAACCCTGCGGCCGGACCACTCCCGTTATCTGGATCTGCTGGAAAAACTGACGGCCATTCCCGGCATCAAAAAAGTGTTCATCACCTCCGGGATCCGGTATGACCTGATCCTGAAAGACAAGCACCACGGCATGGCGTTCCTGGAAAAACTGGTCAAAGACCATGTGTCCGGCCAGCTCAAGGTGGCACCGGAACACTGTGAAACCCAGGTGCTTCAACACATGGGAAAACAGACCATGAACGACCTGCTGGCATTCAAACAGGCCTTTGACCGCCTGTCGGCCCGATACGGCAAATCCCAGTTTCTGACCTATTATTTCATGGCGGCCCACCCCGGCTGCACCCGCACCCACATGGCGGCCCTGAAACGTTTCACCCGGGACCGGCTCCACATCGCCCCCGAGCAGGTCCAGATCTTCACCCCCACCCCGTCCACCTATTCCACGCTGATGTACTGCACCGGCCGGGATCCTTTCATGGGCAAGCCTGTGTTTGTGGAAAAAAACCCGGTCCAGAAACAGAAACAGAAACAGATGGTCACTGCCAGACCCCGGCCGGGCAAAAATATTTGACAAAGAGGTGCAAAATGGTTTAACCATTAGACTGTGTCACAACTGGCTTGCTGGACCGGCAATTCAAACAGGAAAATAGAGGGTATGTTCAAACGCGCCAAACAAAACAGGGTATTCCAGGATGTGGTGGACCAGATACAGGAGGCCATCCTGACCGGAAAACTGCCTCCCGGCGCCAAACTGCCGGCGGAACGGGACCTCAAGGAGATGTTCAACACCAGCCGGGGCACCCTGAGAGAAGCGTTGCGGGTCCTGGAACAGAAAGGGCTGATCGAGATCAGGCTGGGGGTCAACGGCGGGGCAATCGTCAAACAGATCGACACGGACCCACTCATGGAATCCCTGGCCCTGCTGATCCAGTCCGGAAATGTTTCCCTGGCCCATCTGTCCGAATTCCGGATCAAAATTGAAGGCAGCCTGATGGAACTGGCCACGGAACGGGCCACCCCGGACGATATTGAAAAACTGGAGCGGATGCAGGCCCGGGCCAGACACTGCTATGACATCCAGGACTGGGAAAGTTTTCTGAAAACCGATGAAGCCATGCACACCTATATCGGCACCATGACCCGGAACCCTGTGTTCCAGTTCGTCCAGAAAAGCATTCATGACAATATCCACCGGTACTACCAGGATTTTCTGCCCATGAACCGGGAACGGACCCTGGAAAACCTCCGGGACTTTGACAAAATTATTGCGGCCATGAAAGCAAAGGACGGGGCTGCCGCCGCCGCCATCATCACGGATCATGTCCAGCGGTTCCATGACAAAATGACCGGCAAACGCCCCTGAGCCCTGAGCATCTGGGCAGTAAGGGCAACCGCAGCCGATTGTAAATCCAAGTATTTCGATATTTCTAAAAATACAGTTGACATCAGGCCTTGCGCTGTTTATCATAAATCCATGATACTTGATGATGATATGGCAGCCGCACTTTTCAGTCAGCTGGGCAATCCCACCCGGCTGAAAATTGTCCGGGAATTGGTCCGGGCCGGTAATACCGGGATGGCTGTGGGAGAAATTCAGAAAAAACTGGATGTGCCCCACTCTACCCTGTCCCATCATATCACTCACCTGCGCACTGCCGGTCTCATTTATCAAAACAGAGAAAGCACGGTGCTCAGGTGCTTTGTCAATTATCAAAAACTGGAACAGCTCACCGGCTTCCTGACCGAGGCGTGCTGTGTGTATGAATCCCCCGGCAGATAAGGGGAAAATTTTTTATCCTTATATTTCTATAATTCTGGAAATATAAAAATTTAGGAGGCATCATGAAAAAATATGTGAAACCCTTATATTCAGATCCTGTTTTCCGGTTTTTGGCGGCGGCATGGGGAGTGCTGCTTTGGATGGATCACAGCCAGGCCATGGACAGCCTGATGTTCACCGGCCAGGCTCTTGCCGGCATTGCCCCTTTTTTTCTTCTGGCCATTCTGTTTGCCGCCTGGGCCAAGGCCAGCGGGGCGGATCAGCTCATTGCCCGGGCATTTTCCGGCAACCCTGTGACCGCAGTATTGGCGGCTTCTCTGGCCGGGGCATTGTCACCCTTTTGTTCCTGCGGTGTCGTCCCCCTGATCGCCGCCATGCTGGCAGCAGGGGTTCCGCTGCCGCCGGTCATGGCTTTCTGCATGGCGTCCCCTGTGATGGATCCGGAAATGTTCATCCTTACAGCCGCAGGCATCGATCTGGGATTTGCAGTGGCCAAGACCATCACCGCCCTGGGCATGGGGCTGCTGGCCGGATCTGTGGTATGGACCATGCAACGCCTGGGATTTCTGCAAAATCCACTTAAACAGATTGTTTCCTGCGGGTGCGGCACCCGGATTTTTGCCCCCGGTCACCGTGATGCAATTTCCTGGCGGCTCTGGCAGTCTGCGGATGCCAGGCATCGGTTCTGGATACAGATCCGGGATACCGGTCTTTTTCTGGGTAAATGGATGACCCTGGCCTTTTTTATTGAAAGCCTGATGCTCCGTTACCTGCCGGCGGAATCGGTCCGGCATTTTGTGGGACCTGATAATCCCATGGCGGTTCCTGCGGCGTCATTGATAGGCATCCCCGCCTATATGAATGGATATGCCGCCATTCCCATGATAGCCGGACTGATGAACCTGGGAATGACATCAGGTGCGGCCCTGGCGTTTATGACCGCCGGTGCGGTATCCTCTGTTCCGGCTGCGGTGGCGGTCTATGCGCTGGTCCGGAAATCGGTTTTCTTTGCCTACATTGTGCTGGGCATTGCCGGAGCGGTGATCGCAGGCTATGGTTTCGAATTTGCGGCCACTTTATGACACCACATTTACCGCTTGAAAAAAAACAGGGAAGGCCGTACACTTGTTCCGGTCATTAGTTGATTATTTTTTTAATCAGATTTTTTCAGGAGATGTCAATGCAAACCCCGATCAACAGTCAGATTGTCAAACAGGAAATCGATAAAATGGGTCTGCCATCCGTGGGCCTGGCCTCCATCCGGGAACTGAACCGGATCGTGAACAACATCGAGACCGCCACCGGTGACCAGTTCATCCGCATGGAAATGGGCGTGCCGGGCCTGGCCCCGCCCCAGGTGGCCGTGGATGCGGAGATCGAGGCCCTCAAACAGGGGGTGGGGTCCAAATACCCGCCTTTCGACGGTATTCCTCAGTTGAAAACCGAAATTTCTACGTTTGTGAAAAACTTTGTGGATATCGAGATCCCGGCGGAATCCTGCTTTCCCACGGTCGGGTCCATGCAGGGATGCTACATGGCCATGATGTGCTGCGGAAGGCGGATCCAGGGAAAGGACCGGATTCTGTTCATCGATCCGGGGTTTCCCGTGAACAAGCACCAGGCAAGGGTGCTGGGCCTGCCCTATGCCCATTTTGACGTGTATGAATACAGAGGCGACAAACTGGGCCCCAAACTGGAGTCGTTTCTGGAAAAAGGAGATGTGGCCGCCATCATGTATTCCAACCCCAACAACCCGGCCTGGATCTGTTTTACCGACAAAGAACTGGAAACCATCGGCAAACTGGCCACCAAATACGACTGCATCGTCATGGAAGACCTGGCTTATTTCGGCATGGATTTCCGGAAAAACTATTCCATTCCCGGGGAGCCGCCGTTCATCCCGTCCGTGGCCAGATACACGGACAACTATATTCTTTTGATCTCCAGCTCCAAATCCTTTTCCCTGGCCGGCCAGCGCATCGGCATGACCGCGATTCCGGAAAAGCTGTTCCATTCCACCGGCACCAATCTCAAACCGTTTTTCGGCAGCGACCGGTTCGGGTATGCCTATATTTTCGGGGCCATGTACGCCCTGAGTTCCGGGGTGTCCCACTCCAACCAGTACGGGCTGTTGGGGTTGCTCAAGGCAGTCAATTCCGGGGAATTCAATTTTGTGGATCATGTCAAGGAATACGGGGACCGGGCCGCGGCCATGAAAAAGCTGTTCACGGACAACGGCTTCCAGATCGTGTATGACATGGATGATGACCAGCCCATTGCGGACGGGTTTTATTTTACCATCTCCTACCCGGAATTCACCGGCGTGGAACTTGTGGAAGAGCTGCTCTACTACGGCATCAGCGCCATTTCCCTGACCACCACGGGCAGTGACCGCCACGAAGGATTGCGGGCCTGTGTGTCGTTGACCGGCAAAGACCGGTTCCCAGCCCTGGCGGAAAGACTGGCCCGGTTCCAGGCCGACCACCCCAAAGGCAGCGACTTCAAAATCAGCCACGCATGACGCGACCTGTTTTACCGCCGAAGCAGGCCGCCTGACACCATCGCAATCAGGATGACTGCCAAAGATACGGTACAAGCCCCCCGGGGGTACCTTGTGACCGGACCGTCAGATTCAAAAATCTCGGGCCGGGCGCAAGGTACCCCCGGGGGGCGGGGCCGGGATTTGTGGACCGTTACAGGAGAACGGTGACCGGCTGCTCTGCGGCGGCAGGTAGCAGCGTTCCTATGCCTTGTCCTTCTTCTTGAGTTTCCCGGCCAACTGATGCCGCTTCTGCGCATTCAACACGGTCTTTCTCAGCCGGATGGACTTCGGCGTCACCTCCACCATCTCGTCATCGGCAATAAAATGAATGGCCTTTTCCAGGGTCATCTCCCGCACCGGTGTGCACACCACATTCTCATCCTTGCCCGAGGCCCGCATGTTGGTGAGCTTTTTTTCCTTGCAGGGATTGACATCGATGTCCGAGGCCCGGTTGTGCTCCCCGATGATCATGCCTTCATACACCGGCGTGCCGGGCACGATGAACAGCTGTCCCCGGGGTTCGAGGTTGAACAGGGCATAGGGCACGGCAGCCCCCTGGCGGTCTGACACCAGAGACCCGTTGAACCGCACCGGAAACTCCCCCCGGAACGGCTCATACCCGGCCAGGTAGGAGTTCATGATCCCGGTGCCCCGGGTGTCGGTAAGGAACTCGTCCCGGTACCCGATCAACGCCCTCGAGGGAATGGAAAACTCGATGCGGACCCGTCCCTTGCCGTTATTCACCAGGTTGGTCATCTTGCCTTTGCGGATGGACAGCTTTTCGGTGACCACGCCCATAAAATCCTCTTCACAGTCCACAAACAGGTGCTCGATAGGTTCCAGCTGCTTTCCCTGGTCATATTTATAGATCACCCGGGGCCGACTCACACACAGTTCAAACCCTTCCCGGCGCATGGTTTCGATGAGAATCGCCAGCTGCAGTTCGCCCCTGCCCTTGACCACGAAGCTTTCATCCACGGTACTGTCTTCCACCTCGATGGCCACGTTTTTCAGGGTTTCCTTGAGCAGGCGTTCCCGGATCTTTCTGGACTGGACATATTTGCCTTCTTTGCCCGCAAACGGGGAATTGGTGATGGCAAACTGCATGAACACCGTGGGTTCGTCCACCGTGATCCGGGGCAGGGCTCTGGGATTGTCCCGGGTACAGATGGTATCCCCGATCCGGACATCCTCGATGCCGGACAGCACCACGATATCCCCGGGGTCTGCCCGGTCCACCGGCACCAGGGTCATGCCCTGATAGGACTGGAGTTTGGTCACTTTCAAAGGCTTCTGATGACCGTTTTCCCCCACGCACACCAGGGATTCATTGGATGCGGCAGACCCGTTGAACACCTTGCCCACGGCCAGGCGGCCCAGGTAATCGGAATACCCCAGATCCGATACCAGCATCTGGAACGGGGCCGCCGGATCATAGGACGGGGCCGGCATCTCCTGGACGATGGTATCGAACAGCTCATGCAGATGGGTCACGTCCGCATCCAGGTCCCGTTTGACGATTCCGTCCCGGCCGATGGCGTAGAAATAGGTGAAATCCAGCTGATCATCCGTGGCCTCCAGATCGATGAACAGGTCGTACACCATGTCCAGGACCGCGTCGATCCTGGCGTCCTTGCGGTCGATCTTGTTGATGATCACCATGACCGGCAGTTTGGCTTCAAAGGTTTTTTTCAACACGAACCGGGTCTGGGGCAACGGGCCTTCGGACGCATCCACCAGCAGGATGGCACTGTCCGCCATGGACAGGGCCCGCTCCACCTCCCCGCCGAAATCCGCGTGGCCCGGGGTGTCGATGATGTTGATCTTGACCCCCTTCCACATCACGGAACAGTTTTTGGCGGCAATGGTGATGCCCCGCTCCCGTTCCAGGTCCATGCTGTCCATGAGGCGTTCATCCACTTCCTGGCCTTCCCTGAAAAGCCCGCTCTGGCGGAACATGGCATCCACCAATGTGGTTTTTCCATGGTCGACATGGGCGATGATGGCGATATTGCGCAACCGGTCATTGGTCTGGGTCTGTTTTTTGCTCAATGGTTCTTTTTCCTGTATCAATTATTTAGACACCCGGGTGGTGCCGTCGGCTGCGGTGATGATCCGGACCCGGTCCCCCGGGAACAGCTCCACATCCGCTTCCTGGACCACCACAATGGTGGTGCCCGTGTCCTTGGTGACCACGATCTCCAGCCCGGGCTTCCGGGTCAGGCCCTCTTCTGCAGCCGTCCCGGCGGCCGCTCCGGCCAGGGCGCCCACCACCGTGGCCACGGTCCGTCCGGACCCGCTCCCCACGGTACTTCCCAGGACTCCGCCGGCAACCCCGCCCGCAGCGGTGCCCACCGGGGTTTTGGTGCCTTCAATGGTGACATGCTTGACCGATTCCACGGTCCCCATCATCACGGTCTGGGCCTGGCGGGCATGATCCCTTGAATAGACTTCGCCGGACCGGCTGGACACACAACCACCTGCCAGCAGAGCGGTCACGGCTGTCAACACTGCCGCAGCGGCAATAACAGATATTTTTTTCATTTGGACACCCCTTTCGTTTTCAATTCGGTTTCCATCCATTCATGACTGCCACAATATATGCTTAATTTTATCACATTTCCGGTTTTTTCAAACCATGGCCGGAGAAAATTATCTGTTTTTCCGCTGATCCCGGCAACCCGGCCCTGAAAAATGGACCAGCACAAACACCAGGGTTCCCAGGGCCATGACCATGCCGGCTGCGGGAAACGCCAGTCTGAGACTGAAAAAATCCATGGCCAGGCCGGCTGCCACGGATCCGGCCAGCATGCCCAGGCTGTGGGCCACCGTCAGGATCGCCATGACCGACCCCATGGCTTTTTTCCGCTCTCCGTTGACCACGGCCAGGGCCGTGACAGCCGGCATGGCAATCCCGCCGCCCACCCCGAACAGGGACACGGCGGCAATCAGATCGAAAAACGAGGCGGCAAAATAGATCCACCCCATGCTGACGGTAACGATGACCCCGCCCAGAACGGTCATGGCCTGGCGGCTGACGCGGTCCGCCGCATATCCCATGGGCAGCTGCAACAGCCCGGATATGAACACCCCCAGGGTCACCAGAAGTCCGATCCCGGCACCGGACTGGCCGAACATCTTCGCCCCGAACAGAGGCAGAAAACTCCAGATGGCCCCGATGCAGGCGGTGTAGGCGAACCGGAACGAAAACAGGCCGAACAGCTCCCTGTCCCGGATCACCAGGGACCAGGGAATCTGGAGGGGTTGATGCCCGGACCGGAGCCGTTCTTCAGACAACGGCGGCAGCAGGATCACACACAGCAGGACCCCCACCAAAGACAGCAGTCCCATGCACACGAACGCGGCATTCATGTTCCAGATATCTGTGATCACTCCGCCCATCAAGGGTCCCAGGCTCAGACTCAGGAACATGGACAGGTTGAAGAGCCCCATGGCATATCCTTCCGACCCTTTGGGGGTGATCTCCCCCACATAGGCCTGGACCACCGGCATGATCATCGCAGACCCCGCCCCCTGGATAAACCGGATGACAATCAAACCTTCTACGGTATCGGAAAAAATGAATGCCATGGAAATCAGGGTATAAAAAATCAATCCTGCCAGGATAAAGGGTTTCCGCCCTTTCTGGTCCGACAGCCGCCCAAACCAGGGCAGCAGAAACACCCGGGAGATGGAAAAGGACCCGAAAATCATGGCCACATAAAATCCGGTGGCGCCCAGGTCATGGGCATAGATGGGCAGCAGCGGCACCACGATCCCCACCCCGGTGATGGTGGAAAAGAGGATGAAAAAAAGGGTGGCGAAAATCCCTTTGTGGTCCGAAGGGATGGCCTGACTGCCTTTCCGGAAAATCGTGCCAGACAACCGGACCATGGGGCCACGGATGGTTTCAAACAGATCCATTCACGAACGCCCTAGTCCAGACACTCTTTAATCTGGTCGATGAACCGGCTTTGCACGGCAAACTCCCCTTTCCGGTAATTGACGTGGGTGAGGTACAGAAACCGTTCCGCCCGGGTCATGGCCACGTACATCAGGCGCCGTTCTTCGGCCAGGGCTGCGTCCCCGTCGTCAATGGACCGCCAGTGGGGAAACAGGCGCTCCTCGCATCCCACCACGAACACGGTGTCGAATTCCAGGCCCTTGGCGGAATGAATGGTGAGCAGGGCCACCCCGTCCGTGTCCTGATCCTCGTCTTCCTTGTCCTCCCGGATCAGGGCCGCCTCCTCCAGGTAGGAGAGCATGTCGGATTTGCTTCTGGCCGTGTGGATCAGCTGTTCGATGTTTTCTTTTTTGGAAATCCACTCCGCTTTGGTCTTGGTTTTCTTTTCCAGGTAATCGTAATACCCGGTCCGGGCGATCACCTCCTCCATGGCCATGGCCGGGGCCATGGCCCGGATGTCGTCCAGGATTTCCAGGACTGCGGACAGATTCTCATGGATCTTGGGGGTCAACACCCGGTCCTTGACCATCATCCTTGCCGCATCCTGGAGGCTGGTGCCGTTTTTACGCATGGCTGCCATTTTCTTGATCATGGCCGGCCCGATCCCCCGTTTCGGGGTGTTGACCACCCGTTCAAAGGACAGGTCGTCACCGGGAAAAAACGCAGCGCTCAGATAGGAGTTGATGTCCAGGACCTCCATGCGCTCGAAAAATCCCTGGGACCCCATGAGACGGTAGGGGATCCGGTATGCCCGGAATATCTTTTCAAAGGGCAGGGAACAGAATTTGGTGCGGTACACCACAGCCATGCGGTCATAGGCAATGCCCTGGTTCTGGCGGTTCATGGCCTTGATCCGGCGGGCCACCCACTCCGCTTCATGCACATCGGACAAAAAATCATAGATCTCCACCACCCCGCCCTTTTTATGGGAAAAACAGCGCTTGTCCATCTTGTCCGGATTGTGGTCGATCAGGTCATTGGCCACCTGCACGATCTCGTCGGCGGACCGGAAATTCTCCTCCAGCCGGAAGATCTTCGCATCTTTGTATTTCTGGGAGAACCGCAGAAAATGGTTGACATTGGAGCCCCGGAACCCATAGACCGCCTGCCAGTCATCCCCCACGCAGAACAGGTTGCGGTGGGCCCCCAGCAACAGCGAGGTCAAATCCTCCTGAAGATTGTTGGTATCCTGGTATTCATCCACCAGGATATAGGCAAACCAGGACTGGTAATCGTTTCGCACATCCTCGTGCTCCTGGAGCAGGTCTCGGGTTTTCAGCAGAATATTGTCGAAATCCACGCTGTTCATCTGTTTGAGGCGCTCTTCATACTGGTCGAAAAGATCCGAGGTCCGGACATTGTAAAATGCCGGTTTTCTGTCAAAATATTTGTGAGGATTCCCTGAATTCTTGGCCCGGGACAGAAAAGACAGGATCCGGGAAGCGTATTTCTTGTCAATGTTGTTGGCCACACACAGTTCCTTGACCAGCTTGTCCTGCTGGTACACGGACAGCACCTGAACCGGGGGCTGATACCCCAGCCGGGTGCAGTGCTGCTTGAGCATCATCAGGCAGGCGGAATGAAAGGTTCTCACCCACTGGAACCGATCCGGGGGAAGGCCGGTCATGGACATGAGCCGGGATTTCATCTCCTGGGCCGCCTTGTTGGTGAAGGTGATGGCCAGAATCCGCTTAGGATCGTATCCCTGGCCGATGAGATGGGAAAACTTGGCGGTCAGAGTCCTTGTCTTGCCGGAACCGGCCCCGGCCACGACCAGGGCCGGGGACCCGGTATGGGCCACGGCCTGCTGCTGCTGGTTGGATAGTTGCATGAATCCGTATCTATATACTATATAAAAAAGTTATAGGGCCTGGAAAAGGGTCATGATGCCCGGGCAATGATCTGTTTCAGGGTGGTTTCGATATCCCGGCGGATCTCGTCCAGACGCGGTTCTGTCAGGGCCTCGAACCGCAGGACCAGGGCGGGCTGGGTGTTGGAGGCCCGCACCAGGCCCCATCCGTCCGGATACAGGGCCCGCATGCCGTCGATATCGATGACGTCCTGCTTTTTCTTGTAATGGGCCGTGATTTCTTCCACCACATCGAACTTGACCGTATCCGGGCATTCCACCCGGATTTCCGGGGTGGTAAAGGTTTTTGGCAGGTCCCGGATCAGTTCATCCACGCCTTGTCCCGTGGCGGCCAGGATCTCCAGAAGCCGGCAGGTGGCGTACAGGGCATCGTCAAACCCCAAATACCGGTCCTTGAAAAACATGTGTCCGCTCATCTCTCCGGCCAGTTCGGCGTTTTCCTCCTTCATTTTCTTCTTGATCAACGAATGGCCGGTGCGCCACATGATGGCGTTGCCCCCGTTGCTGCGGATATCGTCATACATGACCATGGAGCATTTGACTTCGGAAATAAAGGTGGCCCCGGGTTTTCGGGACAGGATCTCCCGGGCATAGATCACCATGAGCTGGTCGCCGTAAATCACCTCACCCTTTGAATCCACCACGCCGATGCGGTCCCCGTCCCCGTCGTACCCCACACCCAGGTCCAGGTTCTTTTCCCGGACCAGGGCGATGAGATCCGTGAGGTTTTTCTTCTGGGTAGGGTCTGCCTCATGATTGGGAAACCGGCCGTCCGGATCGCAGAACAGCTCATGCACCTCGCATCCCAGGGCCTTTAACACGGGCAGGGCCGTGATGCCGCCGGTGCCGTTGCCGGCATCGATGCCCAGGCGGAGCCGGGCCGGAATCTTGATATGGTCCGTGATATATTGCTTGTAAGGGGTCAGAACATCTTCCCTGGTAAGACAGCCAGTACCGGTGACATAATCCTGCTTCTCGATGATTTTACGGATCTCCTGCAATCCCTGGCTGTGAATGGAATCATGACCGTTCATCAGCTTGAACCCGTTGTATTCCGGCGGGTTGTGGCTGGCCGTGATCATGGCACCGCCGCCCAGCCCCAGGTGATGAATGGAAAAGTACAGCACCGGCGTCGGACACATGCCGATGTCCACCACATCACATCCGGTGGACAGCACCCCTTCGATGAACCGTTCTGCATAGGCTTCCGATGTCAGACGGCAGTCCCGGCCCACTGACACCCGGTGCCTGCCTTCATGGTGCAGCAGGGTCCCATAAGCTTTACCGATGTTTTTGACATCGTCATCCAGAATATCCTTTCCGGCCACGCCCCGGATATCATACTCTCTGAAAATACCCGATTCCATGTATCTCCTCCTTGAAAATCTTAGACATCAGACAATGGTCGACACCAGCACCATGACACCGAGCAGCCAGCAATACGGCGCAAACAGATGAAATTTACCGGCATGCACCAGTTTTATCAAAAGTTTCAGCGCAATCAACCCGCTGACGAACGCCACCAGTGTACCATAAATCACGGCTGCGTCAAATTGAACATCCTGATCAAAAGACTCGATAACACTGAGGCACTCGGCCCCGAGAATGGCCGGGATGGACAACAAAAAAGAAAATCTGGCAGCGGTCTGCCGGTCGACCCCGCAGAACATGCCGCAGGCAATGGTGGTCCCGGACCTGGAAATTCCGGGAATCACGGCCAGCCCCTGGCTGATCCCGACGATCAGCGCCCGTTTGAGATCCAGGGCTTTTCCAGCATTTTCAGCCAGGTAAAATCTGCGGGATGCCCACAGGACGGTCCCGGTCACCAGGAGCATCATCCCCACCAGCCGGGCGGAAGAAAACAGAACCGCTTCAAACTGTTTCAATCCCAGTCCGATAAGGGCCGTGGGAACCGATCCGGCCAGAATGAACAGCGCCAGTTTCAGGTGCTCATCCGACTCAGAAAAAACCGGCTGTCTTCTCACCATCCTTGCCGTGCCGGACAACACGGAGGCCGCCATATTCCTGATATCAGTGAAATACACCACCAGAACCGCACCCAGGGTGCCCATATGCACGCTGATATTGAATGCCAGTGAGGGGTCTGTGATACCGAAAAAAATCTGCCCCAGCACCAGATGGCCGGAACTGCTGACGGGTAAAAATTCCGTCAATCCCTGTAACAGGCCAAGAATAACTGACTGATATATTTCCATAGGGGTTGCTGTTTCCTTTAAACCAATGGACGCGGTCTGAGCTGCCGCGAGGAACAAATTCCTTAGATAATATTGTTCACATGAAATTGCAAGGATAAGTTGACCTGGAATCAGCAGGGCCCCACCATTTTTGCATGAAAACAATCAGACGGGAAACCTCTTCTGAAAGAGAAATACTGATTTCAGTTGATTTCGCCCGGAATTTTCTGTATGATTGCCAATCAGAGACGAATCGGTATTGCACCGTGAATTCGGAATATATATCTAAAAAAGAGTCGAGTGGAATCATCATCAATGTCAAACCCAAAATCATGAAGGAGAAAAAAATGAAAAAGAAACGGGTCATTCAAAGTCTTCTGTCAATGCTGGCCTTTGTGTTTCTGTTCGGATGCGCCGCCAAGGAACCGGTGGACTTCGGTGCATTCACCCCTGCCCAGTTCGACCTGAACAAGGTGGAGTCCAAAGTGGACAATTTCCAGGTCATTATGGATGCATCCAGCTCCATGCGGCATGACAACAAATTCGCGACCGCCAAAACCGTTATCGACCGTCTGAACATGACCATTCCTGAACTGGGTCAGACCGCCGGTCTCAGAACGTTTGGGCATGATCCCTCCGTATGTACAAACAAAACCAGGTTGTTCTACGGCATGGACGTCTATACGACCGCCGGCATGGCCGACGGGCTGGCAGCCGTTACCAAACCGGGCGGGACCAGCCCCCTGGATGAGGCACTGGCGGCGGTACAAACCGATCTGGAAGGATTGAGCGGTGTTCACAATGCCGTCATTGTCATCAGTGATGGTGAAGACATGACCCATGTGCTGGAACAGGCCCAGATTCTGAAAGACGCATTCGGTTCTTCTTTGTGTATTTATCCGGTGCTGGTGGGAAATGCGCCTGAAGGCGCCAAACTGCTCCAGGGCCTTGCCGACATCGGCGCCTGCGGATTCTTCAGCACCGCGGACGATCTTCTGACCAGTGCGGGCATGGCTGAATTTGTCTCAAACGTATTCCTCAAAGACAAACCGGCCCCGGCCCCGGCTCCGGCTCCGGTTGTTAAAGACTCCGACGGCGACGGTGTCCCCGATGACGTCGACCAGTGCCCCGGCACCCCCAAAGGCGCCCGGGTCAATGCGGTCGGTTGCTGGGTCCTTGAAAATGTCCTGTTTGATTTTGACAAGGCCGTGATCAAACCGGAAGCCTACCATCTGCTGGATGAAGTAGTGGAAATCATGAAACAGAACCCGGATCTGAATGTAGAACTCCAGGGCCATACCTGCAATATCGGATCCAAGGAATACAATATGGGGCTGTCTCTGAGACGCGCCAACGCGGTCGCTGATTATCTTGAAAGCAAAGGGGTTTCAGGAGACCGTCTGACCACCAAAGGATTCGGATTCAGCAAACCGGTGGCAGTCAACAGCACTGAAATCGGCCGCTCCCTGAACAGACGGGTGGAGCTCCATCCATAGTTTGATCAACTATCCGTCAGGCTGAAACAGCGCTGACAGCAACGATCTGATTTCGGCGGGTTTATCTTCGGATACGCCCGCCGATTTTTTTCAGATCTGAATTTCCTGCCCGGTTCTTTCCACGCCATATCCTCCCAGAGCCAGGATTCTTTCCTTGAATTCGTCACTGGCAATGGTCTCCAGCAGAATCCGGACATTGGGGGTGTTAAAAAACCGCTCCGGTATCACCAAGTCATAGGATTCCGTGACAATGGGAACAAAATCCAGGTCCAGGGCCCGGGCTGCAGCCATGATCCCCAAGCCCGCATCGGCCCGGCCGGACAGCACGGCGACGGCCACCGACATATGGGTATATTCATCAATGTCATATCCGATGATATCCGCCGGAGTCAGACCGGCATCCTGCAGTTTGTAGTCAAACAGAATCCGCGTCCCAGAGCCGGCCTGCCGGTTGATGAACCGCAGTTGTTTGTCTTTAAGGTCCGTGACCGACCCGATATTCCCGGGATTGCCCTTAGGGACAATGAACCCCTGCTGCCGCATGACCAGATTCACCAGACGTACCGGCACATTGGGCAGATACTTTCGGATATAGCTGACATTGTATGATCCGTCCTCTGGGTCCAGCAGATGAGCCCCGGCCAGATGACAGGCATTGTTCCGAACCGCCATGAGCCCTCCCATGCTGCCCACATGGCTGGAAGAAATATTGATACCATCATGACGGCGCCGCATCTGGTCGGCCAGCAGATCCAGAGTGTTGTCGTGGGACCCGGTGATCACCAGGGTGTTCCGGATGGCGGACAACGGTTTCAGCAGCCGGGCCGAAACCGTCTCGGTGTCGGAAATCCCCTCCACGTCCCGGGGAATCTGAATGATACCGTCCGCTTCGGTCAACGTGGTGATACTGCCGGACCCCCTGGGCAGCTGAGAGGCGATGAGCCGCCCGTCCACCGAACCGATCTTGACCCGGAGAAACTCGTCCTGGCCCAGCTTGGACGCAATTTTTCGGGCCGGCGTCACCGGTTCAAACCGGTCTTCCACAGGCCCCAGTTTCTGCAGGGTACGCAGCAAAGGCCCCACAAACTGCTCGAACGCCACAATGGCCGATACCGGATACCCGGGAATGCCGAATACCGGTTTGCCGGATATCTCTCCCATCAGCACCGGCTTGCCGGGCATCATGGTCACCCCGTGAACCATGACCCGGCCCAGGGAGGCCATCACCGGCCGGGCGAAATCTTCGGACCCGGCCGAAGACCCCCCGATGATGCAGACCATGTCATACCCTCCTTTCACAGCCTGATCCACGGCCCGGGTAATGGTTTCCAGATCATCCTTGATCATGGGGTGGCGATCGGCATCAGCCCCGTTATCCCGGCACAGGGCTTTGAGTACCGTGGAATTGGACTCAATCACCTGCCCCGGAACCAGTTGTTCCGGAGATGTTTCATGCCACTGGACCAGTTCCGAACCCGTGGGAATGATCAGGACCCGGGGTCTTTTGTATACCTCGACCTGAAACACCCCGCCGGACAAAAGGGCTCCCATGGCATAGGCATTGATCTGGTGACCTCTGGGAAACAGCAGTTTGGTGGCCACGATATCTTCCCCCATTTTCCGCACATATTGCCAGGGAAACACCGGAGCTTCGATTTCAACGGTTTTTTCATCGATGATGTTGATGTGTTCGATCATGATCACGGCATTGGTGCCGGGCGGCAGGGTGTGACCGGTATTGACCCAGAACCCGGTTTCTCCGGGAACCAGAACTCTGGGGACATCTTCGCTGGCTCCGAAGGTGTCTTTCGCGTTCACGGCCATTCCATCCATGGCGGCGGCGTGAAAATTGGGACTGGACAGTTTTGCAATCGCCGGAGATGCCAGGACCCGGTTCCGGGCCGCTGTCACATCGATGGTCTCCACATCGGTCACCCGGCTTCTGAACGTGTCCATCAGGATCTGCCGGGCGGTTTCAATGGGCTGGGTATCCAGATATATGTTTCGTTTGGATGTCATTGCTGCTTCCTTATGTTGGCATTTAAAGAAGAATCACCTGGGCGATGGTGTCTTTCTCCAGGCCCTCCAGATTCTCGCCGATATCCAGAAGGCCGTCGGCATGGATCATGGTGCGAATCAGACCGGACTTTCCGAGAACCGGCTTTGCTTTCAACCCGTCCGGACCGTTTTCCAGCATCACCCGGATAAAATCCCGCCGGCCCTGGGCCGACGCCACGTTCCGGGTCAGTTTCGCCGGCACCCGCCGCACGGGGCGCGGGTATCGGAATCCCTGAATCCGATTCAAAAACGGGATCACCACCATTTTCATCACCACCATGGCGGACACCACCTGTCCGGGCAGTCCCCACACGGGCTTGGTCCCGCTCTTGGCCAGGATGGTGGGCTTTCCCGGGCTCACGGACATGCCATGGACCCGGATCCGCGTATCCGGCAATGAGGAAAGCACCTCCACGGTATAATCCCTGGTACCCACGGAACTGCCCCCGGAAATGAGCACCATGTCGGTTTCGTTCAGGGCTTTTTCACACGCCCTCCGCAACCGGTCCGGATCATCCTTGACGATCCCGTACCGGATGACGCGGGCATGGGCTTCCCGGACAAAACCGCTCAACGTATAGGAGTTAATATCGCGGATCCGGCCCGGGGCTGGTTCCTGATCAATGGGAATGATTTCATCCCCCGTGGAAATGATGCCCACCACCGGCACCCGGTGTACCGGCAGGGTGGTGATCCCCAATCCTGCTGCCAGACCGGCTTCCTGGGGACGGACAAATGTGCCGGCCCCCAGAACCACCTCCCCGGATGAAAAGTCTTCGCAGGCATCGATCACATGCTGAAGCGGTGCCACACTTCTGTAGATTTCAACGGACGTGTTGTCAATGGTCTGGGCGTGTTCCACCATGACCACGGCATCGGCACCCTTTGGCAACATGCCGCCGGTGGAGATCCGGGCCGCCTTCCCCGGTGCCAGATCAAACTCCGGCACCTGACCCATCCGCACGGTTCCCTGAATCTCCAGCCATGCCGGGGCGGACTCCGATGCCCCAAAGGTGGATGAGGCATTCACGGCAAACCCGTCCATGGTGGCCCGCCGGAATCCCGGCATATCCCGGGGTGCAGTCACATCCCCGGCCAGTATTCTGAAAAACGCATTACTGACGTCCACGGTTTCCGTTTCCGCCGGTTCAAACTCCCGGGTCAGCGCCAGCACCTCATCCAGGGATTTCACCTTGAAAAAATGAGTCATTTCAGTGCCTCTTTCAACCGGTCCATGGCTTCCATCACATTGCTGCGGCTGTTAAAGGCGGATATGCGGATATAGGGGTTGCCGCATCGCCCGAATCCCCCGCCCGGCGTGCAGACCACCCCGGCATTGTGGAGCAGCAGGTCAAAAAATTCCCAGGAATCCCGACCCTGGCCGTCCACCCAGATATAAGGCGAATTGTCCCCGCCGACATGGTCAAACCCCAGGTCTGCCATGGTTTTACGAATGATGTCGGCATTTTCCAGATAACCGGCCACCAATTCCCTGATCTGGGCCTGTCCCTCCGATGTGTAAACGGCTTCCGCCGCTTTCTGGACCGGATAGGAAACCCCGTTGAATTTGGTACTCTGACGGCGGTTCCACAGTCCATGAAGGGACGCCGATTCCCCGTTGCTCAAAAACACCCGGCACTCTTTGGGAACGACGGTGAACCCGCACCGGGTACCAGTGAAACCGGCGGTTTTGGAAAAACTTCTGAACTCCACCGCCACTTCCCGGGCACCTTCGATTTCATAGATGGTTCTGGGCAAAGCGTCATCCCGGATAAACGATTCATAGGCAGCATCAAACAGGATCAACGCCTTGTTCTGTCTGGCGTACGCCACCCATTGCGTCAGCTCTTTTTTCGTGGCGCAGGTCCCGGTGGGATTGTTGGGAAAACACAGATAAATCAAATCCACCGGTGTTTCCGGCAGCCGGGGGAGAAACCGGTTTTCCTTGACACAGTCCAGGTAGACAATGTTTTCATAACGGCCCTCCACAAATTTTCCGGTTCGGCCGGCCATGACATTGGTATCCAGATACACCGGATACACCGGATCCGGAATGGCGATTCTGATATCTTTTGCAAACAGTTCCTGGAAATTGCCGGTGTCACACTTGGCTCCGTCACTGACAAAAATCTCATCCGCGGCGATATCCGCGCCCCGGGCCTGAAAATCATGGGCTGCGATTTTTTCCCTTAAAAACAGGTATCCCTGTTCCGGGCCGTATCCCCGGAAGGTGGCGTCTTCGGCCATGTCGTCCACTCCCTTGTGAAACGCGGTGACAACCGCTGGCGGGAGTGCCCGGGTCACATCGCCGATCCCCAGACGAATGACCCGGATATCCGGATGTTCCTTTTGAAACCGGTCCACGCGCCGGGCGATATCCGAGAACAGATAGGATGCTTTCAATTTCCGGTAGTTTTCATTGGCTCTGATCATGCTCATTCCTTTCTATGGTCAAATCCGTTTATTGTATTCAAACAAAAGCTGTCTTGTTCAATCCTTTTTCAAAAACAGGTCCACCGCACGGGTCAATGCCTCAAATTCAGCCACACTCAGCGTTTCCGCCCGGCGTTCCGGAGCAATGCCTGCGGTTTCCAGCACCTTTGCAATCACGGGTTTGTCCAGCCCGATATCCGGACCTACCAGGGCGTTTTTGAGTGACTTGCGGCGTTTAGAAAAAGCGGCCTTGATCACGGTAAACAGCAGAAGCTCTTTTTCCCGGGAAAAGGGAGATGAGGGGAAAAATTCAAATGACAACACCGTGGAATCCACAGCCGGCTTCGGGAAAAAAGCTCCCGGCCCGATATCGATCACGCGCCGGATATCGGCCGCAAACCGGGAAACCGCTGACAGCCGTGAGTATACCTTGTTTCCCGGGACTGCCAGAATCCGGTCCGCCAGTTCCTTCTGAAACATCAGAAAGGCCTTGTCCACCCATGGCCGGGACAAAATCAGCTGGAACAGAATCTGAGAAGAGATGTTGTAAGGCAGATTTCCCATCACCACCAGTTTCCCCCCCTGGGCCAGAGAGGGAACATCGGTTTTCAGAAAATCCTGGTTCACCACCCGGACCCAGTCAATTCCCTGATTTTCAAGGGACTGTTCCAGCAACGGAATCAACCGGCGGTCCTTTTCGACCACCGTGACGTGCCGGGTTTTCCGGGCAATGGGAATGGTCAACGCGCCCAGGCCGGGGCCGATTTCCAGGACCCGTGCCTGGCTGTCGATGCCCGTCCGTTCGACAATCATACGGGCCGTGTCCGGATTGGACAGGAAGTTCTGTCCCATCTCCTTTCCGGCATAAATCCGGTTTTCTTTCAACAATTGTCCGGGATATGTCATTTTGCTGCTTGACTTTCTTTATTTCAAGAAGTAATTTTAAATCACACAAAAAGATACTATACGTTAAGATGGCGTAATATTCAATACCGGTGCATCCGGTATAAGGGGGAATGTTACGTAAAAACAAAACCTTTTAGAATCAGGAGACACATCATGTCACATCACATGGATCTTGGGGCCAACTGGGAAGGGGTCATCAAAACCCTGCTGCAGCGTCTGGATATGCCCACCAAGGAGGATATTCTTCATCTTCATGCCCGGCTCGACACACTGGAGCAGCTTATTCAGCAGAAACAGTCCGGCACAAAACGGCAGCCCCGGAAAAAGACGGCCAAACGAAAAAGTGCGTCTTCGGTCGTCCTGGAAATGATTGCCCGGCATCCGGACGGCGTGGATTTCAAAACTATCATGGAAACAACGGGATTTGAAGACAAAAAGTTGAGAAACATCATCTACCGGCTCGACTCTCTGGGAAGAATTGAACGGGTCCGCCGAGGCGCATACAAAACCATCTAATCAACCGGAAATCCTTTTTTATGACCAGATACACCTACTCCCCCGGCCAGCGTGTTCACCATTACAAGGTCGAGGCGGTTACGCACTTGCCCATCATCGATTCGACACTGATCCAACTGGTGCACGAAAAGACCCGGACCCGGCATTTTCATATTGCCAATCAGGACAGGGAAAACACCTTCAGTGTGATTTTCAGAACCGTTCCCACCGATTCCACCGGTGTGGCCCACATTCTGGAACATACCGTTTTGTGTGGATCACGCAATTTCAATGTCCGGGATCCGTTTTTTTCCATGATCAAACGCAGCCTGTCCACGTTCATGAATGCATTTACCGCATCAGACTGGACCATGTATCCGTTTGCCACCCAGAATGAAAAAGATTATTTCAATCTCATGGATGTCTACCTGGATGCGGCGTTTTTTCCGAAAATCGATGAACTGAGTTTCAAACAGGAAGGGTACCGCCTGGACCTGGATCCGACCCAGGACCCGGAACTGGTATATAAAGGCGTGGTGTACAATGAAATGAAAGGCGCCATGTCCTCTCCATCCCAGGTCATGGGACGGGCCCTGCTCCAGAGCCTGTATCCGGACACCACCTACAGCAACAACTCCGGCGGTGACCCTCTGGAAATCCCGAAACTGACCTGGCAGGATCTCAAAGCCTTTCACAGCAGGTATTACCATCCATCCAACGCCCAGTTCTACACTTATGGTAACCTGCCTCTGGAAAAAACCCTGGCGTTCATTCATGACAAAGTGCTGCACGGGTTTGATTTTCTGGCCGTGGATTCCATGGTGCCGGCCCAGCCCCGGTGGGAGACCCCCCGGCAGGACACCCACACCTACGCCTATTCCGACACGGACACGCTTGAGAAAAAATATCAGGGATGTGTGGCCTGGCTCACCTGTGACGTCAAAGATGCTTTTGAAGTGCTGGTGCTCACCATTCTTGAACAGATTCTCATGGGCAATGCCGCCTCCCCGTTGAGAAAAGCACTCATCGATTCCAACCTGGGGTCTGCCCTGGCCGACGGGTCCGGATTCGAGCCGGACAACCGGGATGCCATGTTTGCCATCGGGCTCAAGGATATTGCAAAAGAGGATGTCCCCAAGGTGGAATCCATTATTTTTTCCACCCTGAAAGATCTGGTGAAAAACGGCATCGACCCGGAACTGATCGAATCGGCTATCCATCAGATCGAATTTTACCGCAAAGAGATCACCAACACCCCGTATCCCTTCGGCATCAAACTGGTGCTCTCCCTGGCCGGGACCCTGATCCACGAAGGGGATCCGGTGTCCTGCATCAACATTGACGAAGATCTGGACCGATTGCAGCAGGCCCTAGCCAAAGGCGGGTTTCTGGAAGAAAAACTCAAAACCTGGTTTATTGACAACCCGCACCGGGTTCTGTTCACGCTGGCGCCTGATCCGGACCTGGAATCGGACACAGACAGGCGGATCAGACAGGAACTGAGAAAGATTTCCCAGGGCCTCTCACAAAACGATCTGGAAAAGATCAAACAGGATGCACTTGAACTGGAAAAACTTCAGGAGGAAAAGGAAGACCTGTCCGTGCTTCCCACCCTGGAACTGACCGATGTGCCGCCGGACATCGAGACGATCACACCGGACAAACCGGACCGGGTCATGCATGCCACCAGCTATGACAAAGCCACCTCCGGGATTCTGTATTTCACCTGCCCCATGGGGGCCGGTCATGTGCCGCCCTCCCTGTTTTCCATGGCCCCCTTTTTCTGCCGGGCCTTTACCAACATCGGCACCCGGAACCAGTCCTATGTCACGATGGCTGAAAAAATGGACCGGTTCACCGGCGGGGTGACCCTGTCCCCCTTTTCCGGGTCCTACTTTGACAAGGAAGCGGATTCCCATGTATTTCTGGCACTCCAGGGCAAGGCCCTGGACAGAAATGTGGAACCGTTGTTCGACATTGTCAAAGAATTTGTTCTGGCATACGGCTTTTCCGATCTGGACCGGCTGAAAAACCTGCTGCTGCAATACCAGGCCGGCATGGAATCATCTATTGTCGCCACAGGCCACCGGTATGCCATCTCCCTGTCATCCCGGCATCTGTCCATGGCATCCCATATCAATGAACTCTGGCACGGCATCGCCCAGTACCAGGCCGTCCAGCAGATCACCAGAGAACTGGCAGACCCTGAAAAAGCGCAGCCGGTTCTGGCGCGTCTGGCAGAAGACCTCGCCGCCATGGCAAACGCGGTCCTGCGAAAAGACAACTTCAAGCCTGCGGTGATCGGAGGCATCGATGCCATCCGGCAGGCGGACCAGGCCATCGGGCAGATGATTGACGCGTTGCCGGACAGTGCCAGACCCGCTTTTTTCACCCCGGACATCCCCAGGGACATGGACATTCCCCGGGACGGATGGATGACCAATACCGCGGTCTCGTTTGTGGGACAGTCGTTCAAAACCGTGGGCATCACCCATGACGATGCACCGGGCCTGGCCGTGATCAGCAAAATCCTGCGGTCCCTGTTTCTGCACCGGGAGATCCGGGAAAAAGGCGGGGCCTATGGAGGATTCGCCATCTACAACACGGAAGAGGGTATTTTTTCATTCGGGTCCTATCGCGATCCCCATATCACCCGGACCCTGGATGTGTATGACAAGGCCTGTGAATATATCATGAAGGGCGACTATACCCAGACCGATGTCAAGGAAGCGATTCTCCAGGTGTGTTCGGAAATCGACAAACCCGAAACCCCGGGACCGGCTGCCATGAAAGCCTTTTACCGGGATATCGCGAGACTCACCGACGAAATCCGGCGGCAGTTCAAGGATCAGCTGCTCCAGCTGGACAAAGAACGGGTCCAGGCCATCGCCCGAAGATACTTTGACCTGGAGAGACACCAGGCCGGTGTGTCGGTGATCTCCAGCAAGACATCCCTGGAACAGGCCAACCAGATGCTGGAAAAAGCGGGACAGGCCCCTCTCGCGCTGCACAGAATTTAAGGGGCCCGGCTCAGGAAATCAGGGGGATCTTTTTTTAAAGAGATTCCCCAGCCCCTGTTCAGCGGTTTCGGGAAAATCCGGTCTCATCCGGGCAATCTCCAGGGTGTGACGGCCCAGCAGCCGGTACAGGTCCGCAAATTCAGGCATCTTTTGATCGATGTCCGCCAGGTGCCGGGCGATGATGGTTTCATCACCCCGGACCACCGGACCGGTCAGGGCGTCCACACTCCCCCGGGATGCGATATTGCGCACAGTTCCCTGGATCAGGGGTTCCAGGATTTCAAACGCCCGGTCCGGTGCCAGTCCGGCCCGGCCCAGCAGGGTCAGGGCAAAATGCTCCACCGTGACCAGATAGTTGGAGGCCACCACGGCAGCGGCATGGTACAGGGTCTTGGCATCCGTGGGAATGGTAAAAGGCCGGGCCTTCAGTGCCGCGACCACATCCCTTCCCAGAGCCAGGGCCCGGGCCGTACCCTCGATGGACATATTGATCCCTTCAAACGGAGAGGCCGCCCCTGGTTCGTACGGGGCAAACGCCTGAAGGGGATGAAGAGATCCCGTGGCCGCTCCTTTTTTCCGGGCGGCTGACAAAATGTCGGAAGACAGGGCCCCGGACAGATGAAACACCACACTGTGTTCATCAAATCCACCGGCTGAGGCGATCCGGTCGCACACCGGCGCGATCCGGTCATCCGGTGTGCTGATGAACACCAGCCGGCAGGTTGCCGCCGCATCCTCCGGCCGGTCAAACACCGTCCCCCCCTGAACGGCCGCCGCGGCTTTCCGGGCCGAATCCGGGGTCCGGCTGGCCAGGGCGGCCGGACCGTACCCCTGCTGTGTCAGAAACACCGCCAGGTTGACGCCCACCCGGCCGCAACCGACAATACAGAACCGTTTGTCCGGTTTATTTGTATTCATAGGCATCCGATGGAAACCGGCCCTGCTGCACGTCATCGATATAGGCGGTCACCCCTTTACGGGCCTCGGCCGCCAGATCCGCGTATTTTTTCACGAACTTGGGCAGAAACCGGTCATTGATCCCCAGCATGTCATGGAGCACGAGCACCTGGCCGTCGCAGTGGGGGCCGGCCCCGATGCCGATGGTGGGAATTTTCAGGGCCCGGGTGATCTTTTCGGAAATGGCGGAGGGAATCCCTTCCAGCACCACGGAAAACGCACCGGCCGCCTCCACATCCTTTGCGTCTTTGAGCAGCCGTTCCTCATCCCGCTGCACCTTGAACCCGCCCATCTGATGGACCGACTGGGGGGTGAGCCCGATATGGGCCTGCACCGGAATACCGGCTTTTGCCAGGGCCGTGATCACCGGACACACATCGGCCCCGCCTTCGAGCTTCACAGCGGATGCGCCGGCTTCCTTGAGAAACCGGCCGGCGTTTTCCACGGCCGCATCCAAAGCCCCCTGGTAGGACATGAACGGCATGTCCCCCACCACCAGGGCCCGTTCACAGGCCCGGGCCACCATGGCGGTATGGTACAGCATCTCATCCATGGTCACCGGCAGGGTGGTCTGTCTGCCCTGAACCACCATGCCCAGGGAATCCCCCACCAGAATGGAATCGACCCCGGCCTCGTCCAGCAGTCTGGCAAACGGATAATCATACGCAGTCAATGTGGTGATTTTTTTTCCCTGCTGCTTCATTTTCATGAATGTGGCTGTGGTGACCCGGGATGTCATGGCTGTCTCCTGTAATTACGGGGTTGTTTTTGTGGTTTCTCCCTACCTTAAATCAAAACCGGACAGGTTTCAACCGGGATCTTTGTCCCTGTGCCGCTGGCGCCAGTCCTGGTAATGAACCATGGCGGCCAGGGACTTGACCGCCCGTTCCGGGGACGCGAAAAAAACCCCCTTGTGGTCCAGGTCGTCAAACCGGTAAAGGGTTTTGCTGTCTGCGTCGGTCAGAAGGCTCACCCCCAAAACCGGCTTACCGTAGGTTTGGGTCATCTGCACCACAAACCGGGCATAATCCGCTTCAATGGCCAGCACTCCCTGTTTGAACGCCGCCACCTGTTCCCGGGTGACCGACGGATCGCTGTTGGCCACCGATTCCGCCATGTTGTTCACCAGGACCCGCTTGCCGTGGATTCCCAGATGAATCACTGCATCGCACCCGTCCCATTTGAGCAGTTCTTCCAGGCATTTTTTGGGAATGTCCGGGTTGCCTTCCCCCACGATATCGACGGGATTGCCATGGCTCCAGAAATCCGGCAGCAGGCGGTTGAGCCGTTCAACGATCGCATCGGGCAGCGGCGGCACGGTCAATCCGTGCTCCGCACACAGGTCCGTGGCGATCACGCCCCAGCCGCCTCCCAGTGTCATGATGCCCACCCGGTTGCCCCGGGGCAGGGGCAGAGAAGAAAACACTGCGGACAGGTCCAGCAGCTCCAGGGGCTGGTCCACCTGGATGATCCCGGCCTGGCGGCAGGCGGCATCAAACACTCTGGCATCCGATGCCATGGCGCCGGTGTGACTGGCCGCCGCCTTCCGGCCCATTTCGGTCCGTCCGCCCTTGAGCACCACCACCGGTTTTTTCCGGGATACCCGTTTCGCACTGTTGAAAAACCGGCGCCCGTCCTTGACGCTTTCGAGATACAGGACCACGGTGCGGGTCAGGGCATCGCTTTCAAAGGCTTCCATATAATCCTCGATGGTCACCATGGCCTCGTTGCCGGACCCGGAAAACGCCCGGATCCCGATATCCTGCTGTTCGGCAAAGGCCAGCAGCTGGGTTCCCATGTTTCCGGACTGGCACACCAGGGCCGTGGAGCCGGGCACAGGATAGGCATGGGCCGCCGTGCAGTAAAGCCGGACATGGGGGTTGCACATGCCCATGGTGTTGGGCCCCAGCACCAGTATCCCGGCGGCCGCGGCCGCATCCACCACCTCTTTTTCCAGGGCCGCGCCCGTTTCTCCCACTTCCCGGAACCCGGACGTGACCAGGAGCATGCCCTTGACGTTTTTGGCGGCCAGTTCCGGAATCAGACCTTTCACATGCCGGGCCGGGACCGTTACCACTGCCAGGTCCACATCTTCGGGAATGTCGGCCACCGACCGGAACACGGGCCGCCCCAGGATGGATTCCCCTTTGGGGTTCACCAGATAGATCCGGCCGGAGTAGTCCCGGGACAGGGTGTTGGTGGGCAGCATATGTCCCCATTTGCCGACCGTGGCCGATGCGCCCACAAAAACGATGGACCGGGGATAGAAACAGGCCCCCAGGGTTTTCAGGTCCACCGGGGGCCGGGATGTTTCTGAATTTCCGGGCGTCTGAAGGGTGATCAGGCCGTCCACCGCCACCGGGCGGCCGTCCGGCTGGATGATCAGCGGATTGATGTCGATTTCCTGGATATCGGGCCGGGAGACCGCCAAATCAGAAAGCCCCGTCAGCACGGTCTTCAACACCCGGGTATCACAGGCCGCCTCACCCCGGAACGCATTGAGCAGTCCCCCCCCTGGAAAGGAGATCAACATGTCGTCCATGTCCGCCTCGCCAAGGGGAGCGATTTTGAACACCACCGATCTGAGGGCTTCGGTGAAAATACCGCCCAGGCCGAACATGATCACCGGACCGAACTGGGGGTCCCTGAACATGCCGGCCACCAGCTCCCGTTTTCCCTGAACCATGGGCTGGACCAGAAATCCCTCCAGATCGCTGCCGGCCCGGGCCGTCATCTGTCCGGTCACTGCCGCCACCTGCGCTGCCGTGGCCAGCCCCGTGCTAACCAGACCGGCTTCGGTTTTGTGCAGAATCTTTGACCCCATTCCCTTGAGAACCACGGGGAATCCGAGTTCCCGGGCCGCATCCACTGCCTGCTGCGGGGTGGTCACCGCCTTTTCCCGCACCACGGGCATGCCTGCGGCCCTGAAAACCTGTTTGGCCTCAGCTTCGGTAAGGGCGGACCGGTTTTTTCCGGCCGCGTCCGCTAAAACCGCGTCAATCTCCTTTTGATCCATACTGTTTCACTCCGTTGAATATAATATCCACAATGCCGCCGGCAGCGGCTTTGACATCCATTTTCTTGTCAAATATCACCTGCTTGAGACAAGTGTGCTCGATGGCGCCGAGAAGAATCTTCTGCATCAGAAACGGATCGATGTCCGGCCGGAGCTCCCCTTTTTCCATACCCTCCCGGATGATGTCCAGAATGGTGCGGGCGTATTTTTTCACCATGGCATAGGCCCCGGACTCGAAATAAGACAGGGAGCTGCGCACTTCCAGCAGCAAAATTCTGGCCAGTACCCGGTTCCGGGCATAGCTGTCAAGGCTGGCAAACACAATGGCCTCCAGTTTCTTGATACAGGTGTCTTTGCCCGCGATATTGGCTTCGATCCCTGCCTGAAACGCGGCAAAATGCTGATGCAGCACCTGATGCAGCAGGTCTTTTTTGTCTGAAAAATATTTGTAGATCAGCCCTTCGGTCACCCCGGCGTTTCCCGCAATCTCGGCAATGGTGATGGACTGAAAATCCCTGGTTTCCATCAGACGGGAAAACGCATCCATAATCTTGATTTTTCCCGGCGGACCGGATCTGTCGCTGGTGCTCATGCGTCACCCCCCCTTTGTTCGTACAGTTGTTGCCCCAAAAAGTGAGTAAAACTTACTTACAAAACATATCCCTGTCAACCCCTGTTTTCAATACCAGGCATTTGTTTATTTTGTAGAGTATGGAGGTTGGATTCGTGGGAAAGGGAATGATTTATACTGGTAAAGAATCCCGTACAGCGGAGCCCCCGGAGGGGGTGTCTTACTGACGGACTGTCGGAGCCCCCAAGGATTCCAGTCCGTCAGTAAGACACCCCCTCCGGGGGCGGCACCCTGCACTACAGTCTGGTCGGCTTTGTGACAGGCGCTCAGGTAGGCACTTCTGCGAAAACCGCCTCTCCTGAAAACCGGCCGGGCGTCAACCGGTCCCAGCCGATTCCGGCCCTGCCACCGGCATCACCGCCATGGTAAGCCGGGACACACACACCGGTTCTCCGGCTTCATTTTCAATGGTGATATCCCAGACATGGGTGGTGCGACCCAGATGCACCGGCCGGACCGTTCCCTTGACCTTTCCTTCGCGCACCTGTTTGAGATGGTTGGCCGTGATCTGAAGGCCCACGGAATAGTGGTCCGAATCCAGGGCCAGAAACGAGGCCACACTGCCTAAGGTTTCTGCCAGCACCACAGAGGCCCCGCCATGCAGAATCCCCATGGGCTGAATGGTGCGGTGGTCCACCGGAAGGGTGGCACAGATGTAATCCGGGCCGAATTCGGTGAACTCGATCCCCATATGGCCCACAATGGTCTGATCGATGACCGGTGCAAACGGCGCCAGACTGACCGGCTGTTTCCAGATCTGTGTCATGGTATCTCCTTGTCCGTCAGCCGGGAATCACCACCATCCGGCTGGCAGGAACGACTTTGAATTGTCCTTTTATTTTGGGCAGCTCGACTTTCAGGGTCTCCAGGGTGGCGGGGTAAGGGTGGCCGATACCGATGGCACGGCCATGTTTTTGGGCAATTTTCTTCAACTGGGCAAACTGCCCGGTGATGTAGCCCTGTTCCTGAATGTTGTCCAGAAACACATCCCGTTCACCAAACCGCACCTGAAGCAGCCGGGCCGCGGCCCGGCACTGGGAATCACGGGCGGTCATGGAATCCACGAAAAACAGGTTCCGTTTCCTGAGAATGGTGAACACCTGGTACATCTGGGTGGCTTCGGTGGTGAGCCGGGACCCCATGTGGTTGTTGACACCGGTTGCCCCGGGCACCTCATCCAGGTTTTTTTCCAGCTGGGCGATGAGCACATCCGGTGACATGCCGGCCAGCAGGGCCCCGGGCCCGGGGTTCACCTCTGGATACTGCACCGGCTCCATGGGCAGATGCAGCATGACAAGCGCGCCCCGGTCTTTGAGAATTTCAGCAATGGTCCGGCCGTGGGGCGACCAGGGGAGAATCGAGAAACTGATGTTGGGTTCCAGTGCATACAGGGCCATGGCCATTTCCTGGTCATACCCGATATCATCGATGATCAGGGCCATCTCAAACAATCCGTCTCCGCTTTCCGGGACCGGGCGGGAACCCGCCCTGGTTTTGGGAGGATCCACCGTATCTTCAAACACCTCATACAGAACCGGATGGCCGTTTTTTTCCATCAGCCCGGACTGAGGCCCGATATGCTCTGTCCTGGGGGAATGCGTTGAAACGGCGGAAGACCGGTCCGAAGAAGGGGCTTTTTTCGATACTCCCATGGATTCAGGAGATCTGGCGGCCGGCGGTACGCTCTTTTCAGACACCGGAAGGGGTGCCGGCTGACGGAGCAGCAGGTCGGCAATCATGGCCCCTGTCAGACAAACCGCCACCAGCACCATCACCCCGATCCCGATCTTTTTCAACTGGGAAGGCAGATCCGTTTTCGCGCTTCGACCGCGCCTGCGACTGGACGGGGTGGATTTTTTTTTCCCGGCCGCTTTTCCGGCAGATGCCTTTTTCCCGGCACCTGCCGTTTTTCGGGAAGCGGTTTTTTTACTTGTCATTGATCGTACTGAACACCCCGTAACCGATCAGAATTTCCAGGGCCCGTTTCACCTGGGCATCCTGAAGAAGCTGGGCTGATTCCCTTATCTGGCGCTGCTGTCCGTTCGTGTCAGAACCGGTCTCTTCGGAAGGTGTCTCTTCTGCCGGGTCCGGCGTCAGGCTGTGGTGCAGGTCTTTTTCCTTGATCATCCGGTCGAAGGAGGAGGATTTTTTTCCGTTCTCCTCCACCATGCCGGATGCCACCTCGATATCCGGCTGAATACCTTTGGCCTGAATGGAACGGCCGCTGGGGGTGTAATACCTGGCAATGGTATATTTCAAACCGTATCCATCCTTGAGCGGACGAACCGTCTGCACCGATCCTTTCCCAAAAGACGGGGTTCCCAGAATCAGTGCCCGGGCATGGTCTTGCAATGCGCCGGCCACAATTTCCGATGCGGATGCCGACCCGCCGTTGATCAGAACGACCACCGGAAATTTTTTGTCGAATCGATCCGGACGGGCCTCATAAATCTGATTGTTCCTCTGGTCCCGTCCCTTGATGGAAACAATGATCCCGTCACTCAGAAACCGGTCCGCCATCTTGACGGCCTGGTCCAGCAGTCCGCCCGGGTTGTCCCGCAGGTCGATGACAAGGCCTTTCAATGGAGACGCGGCCGGGTCCAGTTCTTCCAGCTGACGGGCCATCTCTTCATGGGTATTCATCCGGAAATTGGTCACCCGGATGTATCCATATCCCGGGGCCAGTTCAGCGGACCGGACACTGGTCATGGGAATCAGGTCCCGTTTCAGGGAAAAGACCAGAGGGGCCGGCTCATCTTCCCGGATCACGGTGATCACGACCTCTTCGTGCCGGGGCCCTCGCATCCGGTTCACCGCTTCCCACAATGCCATCCCCTTGGTGGATTCACCATCGATCTTGACAATGATATCACCGGCATAAATGCCGGCATCATATGCCGGAGTCCCTTCGATGGGAGACACCACCGTTAAAATGCCGTCTTTGAGTGTAATGACGATGCCGATCCCTGAAAACTCCCCCTTGGTATCGTCCTGGAGGTCTTCAAACGCCTGGGGCGGCATGAAACTGGAATGGGGGTCCAGGTTTTCCACCATTCCCTTGATGGCATTGTGGATGAGTGTTTCTGCATCCACCTCCTCCACATAATTGTTTTCCAGTTCTTCCAGAACCGCCACAAACAGCTTCAACGCGTCATAGGGAGGGTCGGAATCGGCTTTTACCGCCGGGGTGGACAGACATGTCAGCACCAGTATCAGCACGGGGCCGAAATATCTTGAAAAGGAAAAAGATCGAGTCATCATGAATTTTTATGCTCCTTGTTTAACCATTCCAGGGGATCCACCGGTTTGCCGTGATGCCTGAGCTCAAAATGAAGGCGCACCCCTTTCAGTGATCCTGTGTCTCCCACAGTGGCGATCACTTCACCGGTATCCACGGCATCGCCTGTTTTCCTGAACATTTCATGTAAGTGGGCATACAGGGTATAATAGTTCTCCCCATGATCGATGATCACCATGTTCCCATACCCTTTCAGCCATTGTGCATACACCACGTTTCCCTTGAACACGGACCGGACCGGTTCGCCCTGTTCTCCTCTTATATCAATTCCACTTTGAAAAGTGAAGGATTTGTAATCACCGGTCTGCCGGATACCGAACCGGGATATGATTTTCCCCGGCACCGGCGGCATCAGGCGGCCTTTCTGGAGCGAAAACGCGGCCGGACTCCGAGGGGTGCCCCCCTGTTTTTGGATTGCCGCGATCTGTTGATCCAGGGCATGGGCCGATTCCTTCAGGGCGGTCAGGGCCGCATGGGACATTTTTTTCTCCTGCTGGACTGCCTCCAGAATTTCCTGTTTTTTCCGGGAGGTGCGGGCCATGACCTGCATCTCTGCCGCCAGGTCTTTTTCCAGCCTGTCCATGGCAGCCTTCTGTTCCCCCAGCCGGGCTTCTATGGTCTTCATTCCCGCCAGGTCACGGCTCAGACCCTCGATCATGTCATAATCCGCATTCACCACCTGTTCCATGGCCCGCCGGGTCACCAGAAATGCGTACAGACCGGCCGGCGGTGACGTCAGATTCAGCCCGCCTTCTGCATGTAACCGGTAAAGCGCCCCCAGGCGTTCTTCGGCATATTTCCGGCGTTCATCGATTCGTTGCGACAGTTTCCGCAGGTCCGACCGGAGGGCCGTCATGGTTTCCTCGAGTCGCCTGATCCGGGAAGAGAGTTCCGCAACGCTGACCGCAGCCCGGTTCAACTGAAAATCGATGGCATCCAGCTCCTGGATCAGCTGTGCCTCCTTTTGTGTGAACGCCTGAATCCGTTCCTGTTCCTGAGTGATTTGGGCCTGGATCTTTTTTTTCCTGTCCTGCACGGCATCGGCTGTATCCGCCCGCACCCCCCCGGACAGGTTGAAAATCACGCAGCCCCATACCAGAACTATTTTAACAGCTGTCTGAGGGAAAGATAACATCCGAACCATCCCAGAAATGTACTGGCAAGCACAAGCCCTCCCATGGCGGTAAAGGAGAGAAACCCGATATTCACGTCAAACAGATCTCCCATGATGCCGGAGACGGCCGATTCCATCGGCAGATAAGCGGCATAAAGTATCAACAGCCCCAGAATACCGCCCACACCGCCCTGAATCACTCCGGTAATGTAAAAAGGCATTTTGATAAACCGGTCAGTGGCCCCCACCAGGCGCATGATTTCCACTTCAGACTCCCGGGCGTGAAATACCAGGCGCACGGTGCTGGCCGTGATAAAAAAGGCGATCAGCAGAAACAGCGCTCCCATGGCATATCCGGTCAGGCGGAACAACCGGAACAGATGAAGAAACCGGGCCAGCCACTTTTCGCCGTATTCCACACTTTCCACCAAGGCCAGGGCCTGGATCCTCTCCACCACGGCCGTCACCTGCTCAATCCCCTGCCGGGTCTGTATCCGTACCTCCAGGGCATGGGGCAGCGGATTTTCCGTCAGGGTGTCCAGAAAGGCTGTGGACCCCGCCATCTCACTTTTCAGCCGCTCCAGGGCCTGGTCTTTTGAGACGAATAACACCCGGCTGACCCCCTCGATACCCTGGACCGCGGACTCCACCCCGGGGCGCATGGCCAGGCTGAATTCGGGCGCCAGATAAACCATGGCCCGGCCTTCATGGTCCCAGCCGTCCATAATCCGGCCCAGGTTTTCAAAACACAGCAGAAACAGGGATACCATCAGGATGGACAGGGCGATGGTCACCATGGTGATCAGATTCAGAAACCGATTGGATCGGATATCTGCCAGGGCCTTGCCAAGATACCGGTTCATACCTTGCCTCTCAGCTTCACCCGGAAAACGGGTCCAGACGGACGGCAGATATCACCCGGCCCTTTTCCAGCACAATGCTCCGGCCGGTCACCACGGTCTGCAGCTGCTTCAGATGATGGCTGGCCACCAGAATGGTGACCCCTTTTTTGTGATATGCCAGAAGAATCTCCAGCACCCGCCGGGCAGACACCTGATCCAGGCTGCCGGTGGGCTCGTCCGCCAGAATGATGTCCGGATCCCCTGCCACGGCCCGGGCCACGGCCACCCGCTGCTGTTCTCCCCCGGACAGGGTGGGTGGCAGCACATGGGCTTTTTCTTCCATACCGGTGATCCGCAGCACATGCATCACTTTTTTCCGGATGAATGCCGGTCTTTTTCCGGCCACTTCCAGGGCCAGGGCCACATTGTCATACACCGTGCGGGTGGGGATCAGCTTGAAGTCCTGAAACACCATGCCGAACCGGCGCCGCAGATACGGCAGCCTTGCCGGGGATATCCGGGAAAGGTTCATGCCGTCGATGAGAATCTGGCCGTCCGACACGGTCTCCGCCAGGTACAGCACTTTGAGCAACGTGGATTTCCCCGCGCCGGAGGGCCCGGAGATGAACACAAACTCTCCGGGCAGAATATCCATGGACACATTCTGCAACGCCGGCCGTTGACCATAGTGTTTGAATACATTGAACAGCCGGATGATGGCCTGTTTTTCCGTGTCCAGGTTCATTTCCCTTTCATTTCGCACCGGTTTGAAATGACATTTCCTGCCCCGCCCCGATTGACTGGGGCTGAATTTACTGATATATAGCGGCTGTGTCAAGGAGTGCTGAAAAACAGTTTTTCTGACACACCCAAGCCTTCACTGGACCCGTAAACCCGGCTTCTTCCAGACAGTGAAGGCTTTGGTATTTAAACCCATAAGGATTGCCGTGATGATCTTGTTCGACTCTCACTGTCATATCGATGATCCCTGTTTTGAAAAAGACATGGATGCCATGTTCGACCGGGCACGCACCGCCGGGGTCCGGGCCATGACCATTGCCGGGGTGAACGCCGATACCGCCCGGAAAGCCATCGATATTGCCGCCCATCACCCCCATGTGGTTACCGCTGTCGGCATTCATCCCCATGACGCGGTTCATTGCGGCCCGGACGTCCTGGACGGTCTGATCCGCCTGGCAAAAAAAAACGGCTGTGTCAAAGCCTGGGGGGAAACCGGCCTGGATTTCAACCGCATGTTCTCCCCGCAAAAGGATCAGGAGGCCTGCCTCACGGCCCAGCTGGCCATCGCCGGAGACCTGGACCTGCCGCTGATTTTCCATGAACGGGATTCCAGGGGCCGGTTTTACGACATCGTGAAATCAGAGGGACCCACATCCAGAAAAGGCGTGGTCCACTGCTTTTCCGGTACCCGGGAAGAGATGTTCCAGTACCTGGACCTGGGGTACCACATCGGTATCACCGGCATTCTGACCATCCATAAACGGGGCCGGCTGCTCAGGGAACTGGCGCTGTTGATTCCGGAAGACCGGATTCTCATTGAAACCGATGCCCCTTATCTGACACCGGCCCCCCAGAAAAACAAACACCGCCGCAATGAACCGGCCTTTGTGGGATCGGTGCTTGAAACCCTGGCACAGGTCCGGAACCAGGCCCCGGAACACCTGGCTGTCACCATTTTCAACAACACCAACCGGTTTTTCGGCACTGATTTTACCTGACCCGGATTTCCGGCGCCCGAAACAACAGCGACGGCCCTCTCCGGTGCCGGAACCTGTCCTTGCGGCGATGCCGTCTACTCTCTGGCCATCAGCTTTGTCACCGCTTTTTCCAGCCCGTCCAGGGAAAGTTCAAACATGGGAAAAATGGTGTTGATGGTCATAATGGTGTGGGTGTATCCCCACATGGTTTCCGGCACCGGATTGAGCCACACGCAGTGGGGAAAGGTTTCGGCCAGAAACCTGAGCTGCTGGATGCTGGGCCGGCCGCTGCGTTCACTGATGTGAATGGAGCCGTCATGGGCCATGAGCTCATAGGGTGCCATGCTGGCATCCCCCACGATGATCAGACGGGTATCCGGGTCGTTGCGGGTGAATTCAATGATTTTTTTGGGTTTTTTGTACCGGGCCGGATCTTCCCACACATAATCATAAATGGTGTTGTGGAAAAAATAGGTCTTGACCTCTTTGAACTGAGCCCTGGCATAGTCGAACAGGGTCTGGACGATACCGATGTGCGGATCCATGGACCAGCCGCCGTTGTCAATGGCCAGGATCACCTTGAGCCGGTCCTTGAGGGCCCGGTCGAACACCAGCTCGATCTCGCCGGCATTGCGCATGGTTTCCCGGATGGTCTCGTCCACATTCACCTGATCTCTGGGGCCTGCCGGCACCAGGTTGCGCAGTCTTTTCAAGGCTTCGCCGATATTGGCCTGGGTGAGGGGCCCGGCTGTGGAATAATCCTTGTACCGCCGCTCATTGGCCACCTTGACCGCGGATTTGTTCCCGGACACCCCGCCTACCCGCATGCCGCCGGGATGGTACCCGGAATGGCCCACCGGGGAATACCCGCCCGTACCGATCCATTTGCCGCCACCGTCATGGCGCCCGTCCTGATCCTTGAGCCGCTCCTTGAAATACTCGATCAGCTCATCCGGGGTCATTTTGTTGAGCTTGTCCTCGTCAACGCCCAAGGCATCGGCCACCATCTTGGGATTCTTGAGCCATTCGTCCAGCAGGCCTCTGGCAATCCCGTCAATTTCAAAGCCTTCGTCCTCCGGCAGGGGCACCCCTTCAAAATGATGGGCAAACACCTGGTCATACAGGTCGAAGTACCGCTCGCTTTTCACCAGGATGGCCCGGGCACAGGTATAAAAATCGTCCAGGCCGGCCACCATGCCGTTGTAAAGCGCTTTCTGCAAGGTGAGAAATGCCGTTGGAGACACGGGGATACCCACCTCTTTGAGGGTATAGAAAAATTTGACAAACATGGGAAATATCCCTTAAAACAGGCGTCTTCGGGATGTCAGGTTCTGGGCCCGCTCATAATCCGGACTTTTTTTGAACAACACGCCGAGAAACGGCAGCTGGCCGTTGATCAAATCCTTCACCCGGAAATCCGGATCCGCGTTCAGGGCCCTGATCCAGTTGATCAGTTCCCGTGTGGCGGGTTTCTTTTCGATCCCGTCAATCTCCCGCATGCTGAAAAACGCCTTGATGGCGTTGTCCGCGAGTTTTTCATCCAGATCCGGAAAATGCACGTGAATGATCTTGCGCATCATCTTGGGGTCCGGGAACGCGATATGGTGGAAATTACACCGGCCCAGAAACGGGTCGGACAGGTCTTTTTTGGCGTTGGACGTAATGATGATCACCGGCCGGTGCCCGGCCCGGATGGTCCGGTCGGTTTCAATGATGTCAAACTGCATCTGGTCCAGCACATCGAGCATGTCATCCTGAAAATCGGTGTCTGCCTTGTCGATCTCATCGATGAGCAGCACGGTGCGCCGGTCCGCCGTAAACGCCTGGCCGATTTTCCCCATTTTGATGTATTCATCGATGTTGCTGACATCCCGCTGGGAATCCCCGAATCTTGAATCGTTGAGCCGGGTCAGGGTGTCATACTGATACAGGGCCTCCACCAGTTTCATGCTGGATTTCACGTTCAGGACAATCAGGGGCATGTTCAGGCTTTCGGCAATGGCATAGGCCAGCATGGTCTTGCCCGTACCGGGCTCCCCCTTGAGAAGCAGCGGCATTTCCAGCCGCATGGATATATTGACAATGGCGGCCAGTTCCTGGTCCAGCACATATCGGGTGGCGCCCTGAAATTCCTGGGTCATGGTTTCATTCATGGGTCATTCTCTCCGAAAATCCAAAAGGTTAAACGCAATACAATTGGAAATTGTGAAGCAAATTCTTTTTTTTCACAAGGAATTTATAAAAAAACCAGGCCCCGGACAAAAAACACAAAGTTGTATTTTTTATTTTAATACCACGAATTTGAAACCATTGACACTGATGCGGCTTAGTGTTAAGAGATTTCATTTACCATTTTCAGTGATGAAACAAATTAGGAGAGACCCATGATTGGTGGAATCGGAATGCCGGAACTGATAATTATTCTTGTCATCATCCTCATCATTTTTGGTGCGGGCAAGCTGCCTGAGATCGGTGCCGGCCTGGGCAAAGGCATTAAAAACTTCAAGAAGGCCACAAAAGAGCCCCTGGAAGACAAGGAAAAAGAACCTGAGAAAATCGAAAAAGACTGACCCCCAGACCCTGAAAAACCTCTCTTCGTCATTCCGGCAGCCGGGCCTTTCCCTGACCCGGCTGCACCCCTGCCCTCTTTCTGTTTGTTGATGGACGTGCCTCAATACCTATCCAAATCCACCCATTTTTCTGTACCGCCAAACAAAAATGTAATTTTATTTGACCTTTTATAAACATTTTTGTTATTTAATGTCCGGCACGCGACTTTTTTTGTTTGAAATACCGGAAACCAGGCCCAGTATGCGGGAGAACCCATTGTCAGACAAAGACTGGCACGCCCGTTGCTTAGATTTCAAAAGCCATGATGGAAACCATGACACACATACAAAACACCCCGGTCCGGAATCTGGTCCGGAAAAAGCAGCAACTGGTTCAGGCATTCCTGGCCGGCCGGGAGCCGGATTTTTTGGGCAGCCTGACCCGGCTTCTGGATGAATATGTGTTCACGGTGTATGAAAAAAGCATCACGGCCCGGAAAATGGTCATCGCGGGAAAGCCCTTTGCGGTCATCGCTTTGGGCGGGTACGGCAGAAAAGAACAATGCATCCACTCGGACATCGATCTGCTGATTCTTTTTGATGACTCCGTGCCACCGGAAGTGGAAGCGTTTGTCCAGGAAATCGTCTATCCTCTGTGGGACGCCCGGTTCGAGGTGGGGTATGCGGTGCGCCACATGAATGAATGCATCGACATGGCATTTGAACGGTTCGACATTCTCACCACGGTCCTGGATGCCCGGTTCATCTGCGGAAACTCATTGATCTATTCCCGGTTCAAGGAAACATTCCGGCACCGGCTTTCCACCCGGCATTACAAACAGACCCTGGATTACCTGTTCGAGCACGGCATCAAGCGGCTGGAAAACTTCGGTGATTCCACCTTTCTGGTGACCCCGGACCTGAAGTCCGGGTTCGGCGGATTGCGGGACTACCACACGCTTTTATGGTACGCTAAAATCAAGTCCGATATCAAGGAGCGGCGGGACCTGGAATACTACGGTTTTCTGTCCCACTTCGAATACCATACCCTGGACAAGACCCTCAACTACATCTGGCGGATCAGAAACTGGCTTCACCATATCACGGGCCGCAAATGCGACACCTTGCACTTTGAATACCAGACGGACATGGCTGACCGGCTCAATTACAAAAACCAGGGCGGGAGGCCGGATGTGGAGATCTTTTTAGGGGATCTGCATGAAAAAATGGAATTTCTCAAGCAGATCAACCAGATCACGTTTGAAGACATTTTGACCAGCAGCCGCATCCGGAAGGAATCCGCCAGCCCCCGGTCAACCAAAACCTTCGGGCTGATCATCCGTAAACGCCGGTTGTATTTCGCCAACACCGTGGTCATTCTCCAGCACCCGGAACTGTTGCTCAAGATCTTTCTAGAAAGCGGCAGGCGCCGGATTCCATTGTCCATCGAAGCCAGGCGCGTGGTATCGGAATTCCTTCATCTCGTGGATGAGGAGATCCGAAACGACCCGGCCAACATCAAAATTTTCAAACAGATTCTGGCCCTGTCGTTCTGGGAATTCAACGTGCTCAACGTGATGCTGTCCACCGGCATTCTGGAACGGATCATTCCTGAATACAAGGCGATCCGCAACAAAATTCAATACAACCATTATCATCTGTTCCCGGTGGACAAACATTCCATCCGCTGTGTCCAGGTGATCAACAGCTTCAGGGAACCGGGCACGGATGTCAACTCCAGCCTGTATGCCAATGTGTACAGGGAAGTGAGAAACAAAAACCTGCTGCGGATCGCGGCCCTGCTTCATGACATCGGCAAATCCGATCCCGCCAAGGAGCATTCCAATACCGGGGCCGAGATCGCCCGGCCCATTCTCGAACGCCTGGGATTCAACCCGGCCGAGACGGCCGATGCCTGTTTTCTGATCCGGCATCACCTGCTGCTGGCCAAAATTGCCACCCGAAGGGATGTGTTTGATGAAGAAACCGCTGTTCATACCGCCAACAAGGTGGGCAAAATCCGGCTCCTGCGCATGCTGCTTCTGCTCACCGTGGCCGACTCCATGGCCACCGGTCCCAAGGCCTGGAACGAATGGACGGAAAACCTGATCAAGGATCTGTTTTTGAAAACCATGCGGATTCTGAAAACCGGGGAACTGGCTTCCAGAAAAGCCCAGCGCCTCATCCAGGGGAAAAAGGAGGAAGTGACGGCCCTGCTCGGCGACATCTGGCATGAACAAGATACCTCAAAACAGCTGGACGCGCTGTCCAAGCGCTACCTGCTCAACATGCCGGCCATTCACATCGCCGACCATATCAAGCTGTTCAAGAATCTGGGAAACCGCCAGTTCATCTGGCAGATTTCCCGGGAGGACGACTCGGACATCCGCACGGTATCCATCTGCGGCCGGGAAAAACCCGGGTTCTATTCCAAGATCGCGGGCGTGTTTTTTCTCAACCGCATCAACATTGTGGCCTCCCAGGCCTATCCTCTGGGAGACACCCACATTCTGGACATTTTCAAAGTCATGGCCCCCAGTGACCGGATCTTTGAAGATGAAAAATGGACAAAAGCGGAACAGGACCTGACAAGGGCCCTGGCGGATGATCATTTTCTGGACAAGGTAGTGGACAAAATCCCGGCGCATATCACCATTGCTTCGGGCAGACGGCCCGAACCCAATCAGGTGCGCATCGACAATGACACCTCCAGTTTTTTCACCATTATTGAAGTACTGACCTATGATTTTGCCGGCTTGCTGTTCACCATCACCAACACCCTGTACCGCTGCGGCGTCAACGTCAATGTGGCCATGGTGGGAAGCAAGGTGGATCAGATCATGGATATTTTCTACGTCCGGAGCCTGGAAGACGACCAGAAAATCCAGGACCCGGTCAAACTCAAACAGATTAAAACAGCCATCTTGGAACGGCTCCCTCAGCTGCATGCAAAGGAGGTATGACATGAAAAAAATCGAAGCCATCATCAAGCCTTTCAAGCTCGATGACGTGAAAGAAGCACTCAGTGAAATCGGCATTTACGGCATGACCGTCACCGAAGTCAACGGCTACGGCCGACAGAAAGGCCACAAGGAGATCTACCGCGGGGCGGAATATGTGGTGGATTTTGTGCCCAAAATCAAACTGGAGATCGTGGTGTCGGACGAACGGGCCGACGAGACCATTGAAACGGTTCGAAACGCCGCCAACACTGGCAAAATCGGCGACGGTAAAATATTTGTCGTGAATGTGGAAAAAGCGATCCGCGTACGGACCGGAGAAACCGATACCGACGCCCTGTAACCGGATGCACATTTTTACAGAATACAATTTATTTATTGACGAATTAAAACGAAAGGAACTCTCATGACTCCCAAAGACGTAATCGAAATGGCCAAAGAAAACAAAGCAAAAGTGGTGGACATCCGGTACATGGACTTCATCGGCACCTGGCAGCATTTTTCAGTCCCTGTCAGTGAATTCACCGAATCCGCATTCGAGGACGGGTTCGGATTCGACGGCTCTTCCATGCGGGCCTGGCAGGCCATCAACAACAGCGACATGATCGTGATCCCGGAAGCTCCCACCGCCAAAATGGACCCGTTTTTCAAGGTGCCCACACTGGCCATCATCGGCAATATCCATGATCCCATCACCAGTGAATCCTATTCCAGGGATCCCCGGGGCATCGCCAAAAAAACCGAACAATACCTGAAAACCACCGGGTTAGGCGATACCATCTTTGTGGGCCCGGAACCGGAATTTTTCATTTTTTCCAATATCCGGTATGCGTCCGAAGCCCATGCCGCGTTTTTCGAAATCGATTCTCCGGAAGGGCACTGGAACACCGGTTCCGATGAAATGCCCAACCTGGGCTACAAAATCAAGCCCAAGCACGGCTATTTTCCGCTGCCCCCGGCCGACCAGTACCAGGACATGAGAACCGAAATGATGCTGACCCTGGAAAACTTAGGTATAGCCATGGAATGCCAGCACCATGAAGTGGCCTCCGCCGGCCAGTCGGAAATCGACCTGCGGTTCGATTCCCTGGTGAACATGGGGGACAGCCTGGCATGGTTCAAGTATGTACTCAAAAACGTGGCCCATAAATACGACCACACGGTCACTTTCATGCCCAAGCCCATATACGGTGACAACGGCACCGGCATGCACACCCACATGAGTTTCTGGAAAGACGGCAACCCCACGTTTGCGGGCAACAAATACGCGGGCCTGTCCGATGAAGCCCTGTGGGCCATCGGTGGCATCATGAAGCACTGCAAGGCCCTGTGCGCCATCACCAACCCCACCACCAACTCGTACAAACGCCTGGTGCCGGGCTTCGAGGCCCCCATCAACCTGGCCTATTCCAGCCGGAACCGGAGTGCGGCCATCCGTCTGCCCATGTATTCCAATTCCCCCAAGGCCAAACGCATCGAGTTCCGGACCCCGGACCCCTCCTGCAACGGGTACCTGGCGTTTTCCGCCATTGCCATGGCCATGATCGACGGCATCCAGAACAAACTGGATCCGGGCGATCCCATGGACAAAAACATATATGACCTGCCCCCGGAAGAACTGGCCCAGATGGAATCCGCCCCCGGTTCTCTGGAGGAGGCCCTGGACGCACTTAAACAGGACCATGAATTCCTGCTCAAGGGAGATGTCTTCACCAAAGATGTCATCGAGCACTGGATCGAGTATAAAATGAACAACGAGGTCAAGCCGGTCATCAGCCGGCCCCATCCCCATGAGTTCTACCTGTATTTCGATATTTAGACCGTCATAGTCCTGACTTTGCCGTGTCAACACAGGAGGGGCACCATTAACGGAATGATGCCTCTCCTGTGACGTCTTTGCCACCTGAAAAACCCGTTATTTTTTTAATGCAATCCCCGAAAAAATGCGATATAACGAAATATCTTTTTTAATTGAACTGTTTCGGGAGGCATGCTGTTTATGGAAATCCTGCCTTGTTTACGCTCACGTTTTTCAGGATTCTGTTTTTTCGCTTTTCTTTTGTTCTGTCTTGTTCCCTGGGCCTCAGCCCAGCAGGCTGCTGCCGGCAACGAATTTGAGGCGTTGAAACAGCGGCTGATCAGGGATGGATTCGCCCCGGAAAAAATTGAGGCCGTTCTGGCCACAGACTCGGTGTCATTCACCCCGGACGGGGTGTCCCTGTTCTTTATCCATTCCGAATCCAGCCTCAACTATGACCAGTTTCTGTCCAAGGATTCCATTGCCAACGCATTCAAATACATGACCGACCACAAGGAACCCCTGGAAAGCGCCCAGGAGGAATTCGGCGTGGACAAGACCGTGATCACCGCCATTCTGCTGGTGGAAACCCGGCTGGGTTCCTACCTGGGCAACCAGACCGTCATCAATACCCTGGCCACCATGGCATCCCTCACGGATGAGACCCTGCGGGAACGCATCTGGAATGCAATCCCGGATCAGAAAAAACCCAAAAAAGAAACCTTTCTGAAAAAGGTGGAGAGGCGTTCCAAATGGGGATACGAAGAACTCAAGGCCCTGATCCGTTACACCGACCGGGAAGGCATTGACCCGGCAGACATCCAGGGCTCCTATGCCGGCGCCATGGGTATTTCCCAGTTCATGCCCTCCAACGCACTGACCCTGGCACAAGACGGCAACAACGACGGCAGAATCGATCTGTTCGATCACCATGACGCTATTTTTTCCGTGGCCAACTATCTCAAGCATCACGGCTGGAAACCCGGCATTTCCCGGCAGCGCCAGCATGAAGTCCTGTTCCGCTACAACCACAGCAACTATTATGTGGACACCCTGATGAAAATTTCGGACCGGCTCAGGGAAGGCTGAAAAAAATCCATGGATAATCACCTCATTTTATATATTCTGCTGATATTCGGCATCTCATTGTGTCTCACCATGCTGGCCCTGGTGGACATCATCAAAAAGGATTTCGGTTCTCCGAAAATCAAAATCCTGTGGCATTTTGTCGCCCTGATCCCTTTGATCGGATGGCTTGTCTATCTGCTCTTCGGTTATCGAAACGGCCGGAAAAAATCGTTTAAAACATAAATGTCATTGACTTTTTCCCCGTTCCGGTATAGGAATATTTTTTTCAACAGTGGTCCCATCGTCTAGTGGTCAGGACGCCGGCCTCTCACGCCGGTAACACGGGTTCGAATCCCGTTGGGATCACCACTTCCTCCTTATGAAACCGGGTTTATTTTAATCCCCTGATCCGTGATGTCAAAGGCGTGAATATCGCTGTCGTGATGCATTCCCCGTGATTTCATGATATAAAGCGACCGCTCCCGCCGGCGCTCCCGCAAGTGTTGCCGGAGCAAAATCCAGGTATCCATGACCGATGAAATTCCGATTTCCGTGGATTCTTCCATGCCATTGCCACGGGTCAGGCACGTAAACAGGGCGGTAATGTTGTTTCGCTTCAGGTAGTCGAAAAGCCGGATGAACATGAGCTTGATGTCCAGATGCTCGCCGATGGCTTCCAGATTGGAGATGGGATCCAGGATCACTGCCGCCGGATTGAAATCCCGGATCATGTCGTGCATGGAAAGCAGATGCATTTCCAGTCCTAAAAGCATCGGCCGGACCGCATGAATCTTCAGCAGTCCCTGACGGGCATGCGTATCCAAAGCGGATCCGGTGCTGCCCATGTTGCGGATAATCTGGCAGGCCGATTCCTCAAAAGCAAAATAGATACATTTGTCACCGCCATCACATACCGCCTTTGCAAAACAGGCGGCAAGACTGGATTTTCCTGTTCCGGCCGTCCCGGAGATCAGAACACTGCTCCCTTTGTAATACCCCTGACCTCCGAACAGGGTATCGAGCTGTTCATTGCCCGTTGTCACCCGCTCAACCGGGGCTTTGTGATCCAGGGCCAGGGATGTGACCGGAAACACGGAGATACCTTTGTCCGTGATCAGAAAGGGGTATTCATTGGTACCGTGACTGGTGCCTCTGTATTTCACGATCCTCAGACGTCTGGTCGCAATCTGCCCTTCCATGCGGTGGTCCAGAAAAATGACACAATCTGCGATATATTCTTCGACACCATGCCGGGTAAGACTGCCGGGACGGCTTCCCTGCTCCAGGGTAATGATCGACGTCACCCCTTTCTGTTTCAGCCATTTGAACAGCCGCTTGATCTCTTTACGAATGACGGTCTGGCGGCTGAAAATTGAAAACAGATTTTCGATCCCATCGATCACCACCCGGCGGGCCTTGACCGCGTCGATGGCCAGGTCGAGCTGCGCGAACAATCCGGCCAGGTTATAGCTTCCCACCTCAACGTGGTCCTGCCGGTCCGGATCGATGACCCTGACCGTGATGCGCCCGGACTGTTCAAGCTCATTGATATCAAACCCAAAAGAGGCAAGATTGCCATGCAGGTCCTCCTTTGATTCCTCAAATGTCAGAAACACCCCTGTTTCATCAAATGCCAACGCCCCGTTTACGAGAAACTCCATGGCCATAAGGGTTTTCCCGGACCCGGCACCGCCGCACAAAAGCGTTGGCCGGCCGGCCGGAAGTCCGCCTCCGGTAATCTCATCCAGTCCATAGTTGCCAGTGGCGATTTTGGACAACCCTTTTTTCCGGTTCTGATTGATTTTATCGGTCATCGGTTAACACCTTCTGAATGGTTTTTCCCAGCGTCTCCCTTGAAAACGGCTTCTGGACAAACGTGGTGTCCGGGTCCAGCACCCCCTGATGCACAATGGCATTGTCCGTATAACCGGACATATAAACCACCTGAAACCCGGGGCAGAATTCTTTCAAGCGGTCCACCATGACTTTGCCGCCCATGCCCGGCATGATCACATCGGTGAGCACCAGGTCCGGCCGAAGCCCTTCCCTGGAAACCAGATCCAGGGCCGCCAGTCCGTTTTCCGCGGCATGGACCCGATAGTTCATTGCAGTCAGAATTTTTTTGCACAGCCTGCGCAGTGCGGGATCATCTTCCACTAAAAGAATGGTCTCTCCGTTTCCTTGAATCGAATGGATTTTTCGGGAAACCTTTTTTGCGGGCGTATCTGACGTGACCGGCAGATAAATTTTGAACGTGGTCCCCTGGCCGGGCTCACTGTATACCCAGATATTGCCCCTGGATTGTTTGACGATCCCGTATACCGTCGAAAGCCCCAGTCCGGTACCCTTGCCCGGTTCCTTGGAGGTAAAGAACGGTTCAAATATCTGCTCCATGACCTGCGGCGCCATCCCGACACCGGTATCGGAAACCGCCACCATCACATACTCACCCGGATCCACACCCATGTGGCTGTCGGCATACTGCGGATCCAGGATCACATTGGCGGTTTCAATGGTCAGGTTGCCGCCTTCAGGCATGGCATCCCGCGCATTGACCGCCAGGTTCATAATCACCTGCTCCATCTGGCCGGGATCGACCCTGACCGGGGCAAGGTCGGCTGCCGGATAAAATTCCAGCACGATATCCTCTCCGATCAGGCGGGCCAGCATTTTTTTCAGATTCTTGATCAACGCGTTCAAATCCACGGTCTCGGGCTGAAGGGTCTGCCGGCGGCTGAAGGCCAGAATCTGGCGGGTCAGCGAAGCAGACCGTTCACCGGCGGTGACGATTTCATCCACATAAGATCTCAATGGATCCTCTTTTGTGAGCCGGTCTGAAATGATCTGGCCATAACCGATGATGACGTTGAGCATATTGTTGAAGTCGTGGGCGATGCCGCCGGCCAGCCGGCCGACGGACTCCAGTTTCTGTGACTGCCGGAGCTGCTGTTCCGCCTTGAGCCGTTTTTCCTCCAGCTCTTTCATGCCTGTAATATCCTGGAAAGTACCGAACAGGCGGACGCACCTGCCTTCCAGAAAATCCGCTTTTCCCGCGGCGCGTGTCCACAGACGGCGGCCTTTGGCCGTGACAAAGGGCAGTTCCATGTCATAGGGAATTCCTTCCTGCCGGAGGCGGTGAATGGCCTTTTCCAGATCACCCCGTACCTCCGGGGAAAAAAAATTGATGGCAGAAGCGAGGTCCGGCTCAAACTCTTCCGGGACTTCATGGATTGCCCGGGTGGTCCGGGTCCAGATGACCCGGTTGGTTTCAAGATCGATCTCCCATCCCCCGATCCTGGCCATTTCACCGGTTTCGTTAAGCAGTGTTTCACTTTTTTCCAGCGCATCCATGGCCTGTCTGAGTTTTGAAATATCCCTGCAAATGGAAGACGCTCCGATCACCCGGCCGGTTTCATCCACAATGGGGGAAACACTCAATGACACGGTCACAACCTGACCCGCTTTTGTCAGCCGTTCTGTTTCAAAGGTTTCAATGTCATCGCCCGCGGCAATGGCACTCAGTATCCGGTCCTCCTCCTGTTTTCCGCCGGCCGGCAGCAGCATGTCCGTCCGCCGCCCCAGCGCCTCTGAAACATTGTAGCCGAACATCTCTTCCGCCCCCCGGTTCCAGCTGGTAATGGTGCCGTCCAGCTGTTTTGAATAAATGGCGTCCTGGGAATGCCGGACCATGGCCGCCAGCAGCTGCTGCTGTTCAAACGCCTTTTTCCTGGCCGTGATATCCCGGCTTATCCCCTGAAAGCATTGAACGCGCCCCTGGTCATCATATACAATGGTCGCACTGACCTCCACGGGCACCACATGCCCGTCCCGGTGCTTCAGGCCCAGTTCAAGTATCACCGCGCTTTGTCCCGGCGGCTTGCCCAGCTCTGATTCAATAGTGCGGGATACCCCCTCCAGGGTTTCGTCATCACAATGGTCGGCCAGACCGGTACCGATATACTCTTCCGGTGGATAGCCGAACATTTTTTCAACAGCGGCGTTCACATAGGTGATGGTCAGGTCCGGGGCCATCAGCCAGATACAGTCCGGCGAGGTTTCAGTGATCAGGCGGTACTTGGCCTCGCTTTCCCTGAGGGCGGTTTCGATCCGGTGTTTTTCGGTAACATCCCTCAACGACACACGGATTGCCGGCTGTCCCGCCCATTTGGTCTCACTGGCCCACAGTTCAACAGGTACCAGGTCACCGTCCGGTGTAACAATATCACTTTCAATCCGTTCCCCGCCGGTCAGGGGGATACCGAAATGGCTGCCGGTCAGCTCGTTTTTTTTCCGCCGGAGAATCCGTTCCGCTTCCGGATTGCTCAACAGTACCTTTCCCTCCTGATCAATGACAAGTATCCCGTCGGCACTGTCTTCGATCACCGCCAGAAAATCCGCAACATTTGATTGCTTCAACAGGGCCAGCTGATGCCGAAGCCGGTCTATTTCAGCCAGAAGTTCCTGTCTTGTCATTTTATCTTCCGGTAGGGGAAAAGGCATGGCGCGTTCCGTTTTCTTAAGTCACATGTTCTTTGGAGGAGGCATTCCAAGGGCGTTCATCAGCTGGCATGGATCTGTAAAATCACCAACGATCCGGATGACCGGTTCCGGCTTCAGACGGATCAGGGTCGGGACCGCGATAATGTCGTACTGAAGGGCTTTTTCAGGACTGTCCAAAAGACTGACCAGTTCGATCCGATACCCGGTTTGCAGATATTTCTCAAAAACCGAATTCAAGCGCTCTGCCCGATGCCGGCCGGTGTCTTTCGACTCCGCCACAAACAGGATCAGTTCCCAGGTCCCCGCTTCAGTGTCCATTCCTCTTTTCTCAGCGCTCATTGAATCCTTTCAGGAGCGAATGATATCACACCTCATCCGGAAAGGCTTGCCCGGAAACTGTATTCATCACGGCGACAAAAGCCTCTGCAAATATCCATATAGATTATATCGGGTTATGAGTTTAATAGATAGCACAAAATGATGGAGCATTTCAAACCAAAACATTTGCGCAGGTTTTTCCGGAAGAGGCATCCCATGAAAATCACGAAAGCAGCCTCCCTGGCCTGGTCCCGGTCGTATTCCCCGACCAGGAAATACACAGCCACATCTTTCAGTCCGTGATAACTTTTGGCAAAGAAAAAGTTGAACGTATCCTGGGGCGCCGGCAGATGACAGTCCATGCAGTCGACGACGACCCCGGCAGCGTTGTTGCTGTGTGTGGACGTGCGCCATGCCACCACCGCCGGTTTGATTTCATGGCACGACGTACAGAACTCCGGCGTGGACGTGCGCACCAATGAAAAATTTTCTTTTTTTCCTGTTTTTTCCATTCCATTTTTTTGACACGGGTCTGCGATTGGTGTATAAACTATTGCAGTTCACTGGGGGTGCCGTTACCGGCTGAGAGAGGCTGTTTGCTTCAACCCTTGGAACCTGATACGGGTAATACCGGCGTAGGGACAGTGCAACGTGCCACTCCTTCCAGACCTTCACTGGAATTCATCGCAATCCCCGTGTCACTTCCCCCCTTGTGATGACAGATAACTCACGAATAACGTGGAGGTTGAATGAAAATCAGAGTGAACGGCGAAAGCCTGGAAATCGACGCGCCGGATATCCATGCCCTGGTCACGGACCGGAACCTGGACCCGTCATCCCTGGTGGTGGAACACAATCACACCCTGGTCCGGCAGACGGCATGGACCCAAACCCTCCTGCAGGAAGGGGACACCATTGAGCTGCTGTCGTTTGTGGGAGGGGGATGACCATGACGGACACACTGACACTGGGCAAAAAACAGTTCAACAGCCGGCTGCTCACCGGCACGGGCAAGTTTGCATCCAATGAACAGATCGGGCCGATGCTTTCAGCCAGCGGGTCTGAAATCATTACTGTGGCCCTGCGCCGGGTGGATCTGAAGGCCCCGCCCCGGGACAACATCCTGACCCACATTCCGAAGCATGTCACCCTGCTGCCCAACACATCCGGGGCCAGAACCGCTGAAGAAGCGGTGCGTATCGCCCGCATCGCCAGGGAAGCCGGGTGCGGAGATTTCATCAAAATCGAAGTGATCGCGGACATGCAGTATCTTTTGCCGGACAACCACGAAACCCTGAAAGCTTCGGAAATCCTGGCAAAAGAGGGTTTCATCGTCCTGCCTTATATGATGCCGGACATCACGATTTCCCGGCAGCTGCACGATGCCGGGGCCGCCGCAGTCATGCCCCTGGGATCCCCCATCGGCTCCAACCGGGGCCTGGAGATGAGACCCATGATCCGGCGGATCATCGAGACCAGCCGGCTTCCGGTGATCGTGGATGCCGGAATCGGCCGGCCTTCCCAGGCGGCGGAAGCCATGGAAATGGGGGCCGGCGCGGTCCTGGTCAATACCGCCATTGCCACGGCCCAGGACCCGGTCCAGGCGGGGCAGGCCTTTTCCCTGGCTGTCACGGCCGGGCGGATGGCGTATCTGGCAGGCATGGCCGGGTCCAACCGCCGGGCCCGGGCGTCCTCGCCTTTGACCGGATTTTTACAGGAGTAGGCCCATGTCGTTTTCTACACTGGCCAATGCCTGGCAGTCCTTTGACTTTGAGGCGTGCTTCGAGTCTGTCCAGCCCAGTGACATCCAGGAGGTCCTGGACCGGGCCGGGCGCCAGGCCCGTCTGGAACCCCGGGACCTGCTCGTTCTGCTGTCGCCGGCGGCCCGGAATTTTCTGGAACCCATGGCCCGGACCGCCCGGGACCTGACCTGTCAGCACTTCGGCAGGACCATCGGTCTGTATGCGCCCATGTACATCTCGGACTTCTGCTGCAACCACTGCACCTACTGCGGGTTCAATGCCGGGACCCGGTTTCCCAGAACCCGGCTGACCCTGGACGAAATCGACACAGAAGCCCGGGCCGTCGCAGATACCGGGATCCGCCATATCCTGATGCTCACCGGTGAAGCGCCTGACAAAACGCCGCTGTCCTTTCTGGAAGACGCGTGCCGGGTCATGACCCGGTATTTTTCCTCCATTGCCCTGGAAATGTTTCCCATGACCGAACCCGATTACCGGGTGCTCAGACAGGCCGGGGCCGATTCGTTGACCGTGTACCAGGAGGTCTATGACCAGCGCATATACAGGGAGGTGCACCCTGCAGGTCCCAAATCCGATTACTTCTTCCGGCTCCTGACCCCGGAACGGGCCGCTGCCGCCGGATTCCGGGCCGTGAACATCGGCCCTTTGTTCGGACTGGGAAATCCGGCATCCGAAGCGTTCATGGCCGGGCTCCACGCCAGGTACCTGGAGCAGGCCTGCCCGGATGTGGAGATTTCCCTGTCCCTGCCCCGGATGACCCGGGCCGGGGATGCCATCGCGCCGAGGTATCTGATGACGGACACACAGTTCGTCCAGACGCTTCTGGCCTGGCGCCTGTTCATGCCCCGGGCGGGCATCACTATCTCCACCCGGGAATCCGCCGCATTCCGGGACCGGCTCATTCCCCTGGGGGTGACCCGGTATTCGGCCGGTTCCAGGACCGACGTGGGGGGATATGCCGTGCATGCGGCCCGGAACACGGTCCAGTTTGAAGTGACCGACACCAGGTCCGTGGATGAGGTGGCAGCCATGATCCGGCACAGCGGGTACCAGCCCGTGTTTAAAGACTGGGAGGTATTTTAAAATGAAAATCGGCATTGCCGGGGCCGGCGGCATCGGCTCCAACGTGGCCCGGCACCTGGCCCAGGCCGGGATGCAGCATCTTTTGCTGGTGGACTTTGATGAGGTGGCCCGTGACAACCTGAACCGCCAGTTCTACACAATCGACCAGGCCGGCCGCTTCAAGGTGGACTGCCTGAAACAGAATCTGCAAAACATTCACCCGGGCATGCGTGTGGACACGCTGGTGCTGCGCCTGGAACCGGACAACATGACCCGGGTCTTCTCAGGCTGCGACGTGGTGGTGGAAGGACTGGATGATTCAGAAACCAAAAAACAGCTGGTGGAAGCGCTGGCGGATGCAGGGATTCCCGTGGTGTCCGCCTCGGGCATTGCCGGACAGGACATGGCCACCATTGCGGTCCGGACCATCGGCACCTGCCGTATTGTGGGGGATTTTTCCACGGACATCGCCCAGGCCCCGCTGTTTCCGCCCAAAATCGCCATGATCGCCGCACAGATGGCCCGGATCGTTCTGGAGCTCCCAAAACCCGGTTTCCCCACAGGCATTTACGGCATCCTGGGAGAGGCGTTTTCCCTGGGCCGGTCCAATGTGACCATGGCAGAACTGCTGGTGGACAACGGCATCAATATCCTTCAATACCGGGACAAAGCCGGGACAAAGGACCGGAAAACCATGCTGGCGGAATGTGACGTCATCCGCAGAATCACGGCGGATGCCCGTGTGCCGTTCATTGTGAATGATTTTCTGGATATCGCCATGATGACCAATGCCGACGGGGTCCACATGGGTCAGACCGATCTGCCCGTGCCGGCCGTGAAAAAACTGGCCCCCCGCCTCATGGTGGGCTGCTCCACCCATTCTCCGGCCCAGGCGGCCCGGGCAAAATCGGACGAGGCCGATTACATCGGGGTGGGCCCCCTGTTTGCCACGCAAACCAAACAAGATGTGTGCGATGCCGTGGGGCTGGGCTATCTGGAACATGTCGCAGCCCATGTGGATGTCCCGTTTGTGGCCATCGGCGGGATCAAGCGGCACAACCTGGCAGAAGTGGTGTCCCGGGGGGCAAAAACCGTGTGCCTGGTCACGGAGATCATCAGTGCAACGGACATCGGCAAACGGATCCGGGAGATCCGGCAGATCATGGACCGCTGCTCATAGTTCATGTCCGCCGCCGGTCCGGCGTTGCCCCGCACCAGGGCACAGGCATCTCCCCGGTTTTCACAAAACCGCTGAAGGTGTTTGCACAAAAAAAAGCGGGACATGCAAAATATTTTTTCAGATCCCCTTCACCTGGCCGTGGATCGGTATTTTAAGTTGACAAAGACAAATGGCCTGTCCTATATGCAGCTGTGAGCAAAGAAATGATGACCATACAAACCATAGACCGATCCGGGGTGTTGGATGAAAAAAAATAAAATGTATTGTACCGGACAATTCAAGGCGGTTCTGTGCGGACTGATGGTGGTGTCCTTTTTTCTGGCAGGCTGCAATACCGCGGTCGGACCTGTATATCAGTCACCTTCTCCGCAGTTGCCCGAAACCTGGCAGATCACGGAAACCGCGGACAATCTGTCTTCGTTCGAACCCACGGCCCTGTATGATGAATGGTGGCTGGTGTTCGATGACCCGGATCTGACCCGGCTGGTGTCGGATGTGAAAGAGCAGAACCGGGATCTTGTGGCGGCAACGGCCCGGCTGGACAGCTATGCGGCCGCCTATGGCATGGCCCGGGCCGGATTGAGTCCCATGATCAACGCGCAGGGGGGCATCAGCCGCGTCAGGGAAACCGAACGGGTCCGCAACCCCGCCAACCAGTCCATCGCCGGAAATCCCAGCTGGATGTACCAGGCCGGGTTTGTCATGTCCTGGGAAATCGATGTGTGGCACAAGATCCGCCGGAACATGGAAGCGGCCCGGGGGGAGTGGGACGCGTCCATCGAAGACCGCCGCAATCTCATGGTGCTGCTCCAGGCCCAGACAGCCTCCGAATATATCCGGCTGCGCACGGCCCAGCAGCGGCATGCGTTTGCTCAGAAAAACGTGACCCTGCAGGAAGAAACCCTGCAACTGGTTCAGGACCGGTTCGACGCCGGGTTGACCGGTGAACTGGACGTGCACCAGGCCAAAATGAACCTGGCATCCACAAGGGCCCGGCTGCCGGCCCTTAAAACCCAGCAGACCGAAGCCCTGAACGCCCTGAGCCTTCTGACCGGCAGACTGCCCGGCGAACTCAACCGGTTGCTGACCCTGAAATGGATTCCCATGGCCTCCGCGCTGCCGCAAATGCTGCCGGCTGAACTGGTCCGGAACCGCCCGGATATCCGGGCTGCTGAACGGTTGCTGGCAGCCCAGACCGCCCGGATCGGTGTCGCCGGCGCGGACTTCTACCCGGCTTTGACCCTGGACGGGATGTTTTCCCTGGCTTCCACGGATTCCGGGGAGTTTTTTTCCTCTGCGGCGCAAAAACACAGCATCGGCCCTTCTTTCACCTGGCCGATCTTCAACGGCGGATTGATCAAAAGCCGGGTTCAAATGGAAGAAGCCGCCACCCGGGCGGCCCTGGCCGGGTATGAACAGACCGTGCTCACCGCGTTCCGGGAGTGCGAAGACGCTCTGGCCGCCTACATCAATGAAGGGGCCACCCTGACGGCGCTGAACCAGGCGGTCGAATCCACACAGAAATCGGTGGAACTGTCCCAGTCCCTGTATATCACAGGGCTGGTCAATTTTCAGAATGTCCTGGACATGCAGCGTCAGCTGGCGGCATACCAGGATCAGCTGGCCCAGTCCATGGGCCAGTCCGCCGTGGGTCTGGTGACGGTATACAAAGCCTTCGGCGGCGGATGGGAACCAGAAGAAGACCGAATCATTCCGTAACAGGAGGTCCTTTTCCGGACCACATAAAAAACATTCACTCTCTTTCTTCCGGAGTTTCATGTCATGAAAAAACCAGCCAATCTCACGGGCCGCCTGATCGGCGGCCTGATTCTGATCATTGCCATTGCCGCAGTATTCCTGTATGAAGTCAAACCGGTCGACGAACAAAAAGAAACACCGGTACGGCCCATCAAGAGCATGATTGCCGGGGAGATCCGGCAGCTTTCCACCCTTTATTTTCCGGGAACCGTGGAACCGGACTCTCAGGTCAATCTTTCATTTGAAGTGTCGGGACGGCTCGTGGAATTTCCGGCCAGACGAGGCACCCGGGTGGCCAAAGGAGAGATCCTGGCCCGGCTGGATCCCAGTGATTACGAAAACCAGGTGAAAACCGCGGCGGCCGACCTGGAACGGACACAAGGATCCCTGGCCCGGGTGGAAAAGGCGCTCAAGTCCCAGGCCGTTTCCCTGGAAGACCATGCCAATGCCCTGGCCGCCCGGAACAAAGCCCGGGCCAACCTGGCCATCCGCCAGAAAGCCCTGGAAGACACACAGCTCAAGGCCAGTTTCTCCGGGGTGGTGGCAGACACCTATGTGGACAATTTCGATACCGTGTCCGCGGGCCAGCCCATTCTCAAGCTTCAGGATGTCCGCACATTGACCATCACCATCTCCATCCCCCAGGAATATATGGTGATTTCCTCAAAAGAGACCCTGGACACCACGCGGTTTTTCGTCACTTTTGACTGGCTGCCGGACCAGCGGTTTCCAGCTGAAATCAAAAACTTCGCCGCCACGGCCGATCCGGTCACGCGCACCTTTCAGGCAACGTTTTATATCAAAGAGATCGATGATATCCTTCTGCTTCCCGACGTGGCCGGAACGGTGGTGGTGGAACGGACCCTCGCCGGGGATGACGGCCGGCTGGTGCTGGTCCCGTCCGATGCCGTGGGATTTGATGAAAAAGGACAGCCCTTCGTCTGGATACTGGAACCGGAAAAAGAGGGGGGAGCGGTTTACCGGACAAGACGGCAGATCATTGCCATAGGCGACCGCATCGGCACCATGATGGAAGTGACCCGGGGGCTGCCCCGGGGAACCCGGATCGCCACCGCCGGAATCACCCTTCTCACCGAAGGGCGGGCCGTGCGGCTCCTGGAGGAAACCGCTTCATGAACATCGCGCAGTTCTGCATCGAAAAAAAGACGGTCACCTATGTGTTCACCGCTATTCTGCTCATCAGCGGCATATGGGCCTATACCCGGATCGGCCGGCTTGAAGATCCGGAATTCACCATCAAATCCGCCCAGATCATCACCCAGTACCCGGGTGCCACGGCCCAACAGGTCATGATGGAGGTCACCGACCCCATCGAAATCGCAGTCCAGCAGATGGGTCAGCTCAAGCGCGTCACCAGCCTTTCCAGCCCGGGCAGATCCATTGTGACCGTGGAGATGCAGGATCGATACGGCGGGGATGACCTGCCCCAGATCTGGGACGAACTCAGAAACAAGATCAGTGACATGGCCGGACATCTGCCACAGGGGGCATCCACCCCCGTGGTCATGGATGATTACGGCGACGTTTACGGCGTATTTTACGCCATCTACGGGGACGGTTATTCCTACGCGGAACTCAAGGCCTATGCCAAGGATATCAAACGGGAGCTGCTGCTGTGCAAGGACGTGGCCAAAATCGAGCTGCTCGGAGACCGCCGGGAAGTGGTTTATCTGGAGATCAACCGGTCGGTTCTCGCAACCACCGGCATATCGCCTTTGCAGATCCAGCAGGCCATTGCCGGTGAAAATACGGCAGCCGATGCCGGAAACATCCGGATCGGTGAGAAATATATCCGCCTGGACCCCACGGGCAAATTTACTTCCGTGGAAGAGATGGGGGATCTGCTGATCGCGCCGGCCGGGTCGAAAAGCGGGGCTTCGGTCCGTCTCAGGGATATTGCCGCCATCCGCCGGGAATACCAGGATCCGCCGGCCAATATAGTCCGGTACAACGGCCATCCCAGTATCGGACTGGGCATCTCCACGGTCAAGGGCGGCAACGTGATGGTGATGGCCGAATCCATTGACCAACGGATCAGGGAGCTGGAACAGGTCACCCCCATCGGCATCGAGTTCGGGGTGATCTCCCATCAGGCAGACAGTGTGGATGTCGCCGTCAAAGGCTTTGTCATCAATCTTCTGGAAGCGGTGGCCATCGTGATCGCCGTTTTGCTGGTGGCCATGGGCATCCAGAGCGGCATTCTGATCGGCGCGGTCCTGGTGATCACCGTGATGGGCACGGTGCTGATCATGCAGCAGATGGGCGTTCTGTTTGAACGCATCAGCCTGGGGGCGTTCATTATTGCCCTGGGCATGCTGGTGGACAATGCCATTGTCATCACCGAAGCGGTGCTGATCGCGGCCCGGAAAGGGGAGGACAAGGTCAAAGCGGCGGTCAGTATCGTCAAACAGGCGCAATGGCCGCTTCTGGGCGCCACAGCCGTGGCCATCCTGTCCTTTGCCCCCATCGGGGCGTCCAACGACAGTACCGGCGAATACTGCCGTTCCCTGTTTCTGGTCCTGTTCATATCCCTGACCTTGAGCTGGGTTCTGGCCATTACCGTGACCCCTTTGCTGGCAGCCACGTTTCTGAAAAAGAAAGACAGGGCCGACACTGCCGGAACCGATCCCTATGACGGGAAATTCTACAAAATTTACCGCTCTTTTCTTTCTTCATGCATTCAGCACCGGTGGATATCGGTGTGCGTGATTCTGGGCATGCTGATTTCCGCCGGTTACGGGTTCACCCGGGTGAAACAGAGTTTTTTTCCGGATTCCACCCGGCCCCAGTTCATGATCCATGCCTGGCTGCCCGAAGGGACCCATATTTCCGTGGCGGGGGACAGGCTGCGGCAGATCGCGGCCTATGCCAAAACCCTTGAAGGGGTCACCGATGTCACGGAGATGACCGGCACCGGCGGGCTCCGGTTCCTGCTGACCTACGGCCCGGAAAACGCGAATTCCGCCTACGGAATTCTTCTGGTGGATGTGACGGATTATCATCGGGTGGATGATCTGGCCGCCCGGATCACTGAATATGCAAAAGAACAGATGCCCGACACACTGGTGTACGGTCAGCGGTTCGTGCTGGGGCCCGGAGATCCCCAGAAGATCCAGATGCGGATCATCGGCAGGGAACCGGAAGTGCTGCGGGAATACGCGGAAAAGGCGCTGAACATCATGCATGAGGACCCGAAACTGGTGGAAATCCAGTCGGACTGGCGCAACCGGGTCCACCTGATCCGCCCGGTGGTGTCTGAAACCCGGGCCCGGAGCCTGGGGGTTTCCCGGTCCGATATCGCCACGGCCCTGAAAAGCGTGACAACCGGTGTACCGGTGGGCTTTTACAAGGAAGGGGATGAAACCCTGCCTATTGTCCTGCGGGCCCCGGAAACCGAACGGTCTGATCCGGATTCCCTCTACAGTGCCTGGTTCTGGGCCCCTTTCCTGAACCAGCCCCTGCCCCTGGCACAGGTGGTCCACCGGTTTGAAAACACGTCGGAAGAAGCCCGGCTGGGCCGGCGCAACCGGTCCCTGTGCATCACCGTCAAATGCAACACCACCAATGAAACCGCTGCCACCGCTTTCAAGCGGATCGCCCCGAAGCTGGAGGCGGCCATGGCCGATCTGCCGGAGGGCTATCACATGGAATGGGGCGGAGAGCACGAAAGTTCAGGAAACGCCAGTACCAGCCTGGGAAAAATGATTCCACCGGTACTGGTCCTCATGGTTCTCATTGTGGTGGCCCTGTTCAATTCCATCAGACAGCCGGTGATCATTTTCATCACCGTGCCCCTGACCGTTATCGGTGTCACCACCGGTCTTCTGCTGTTTGATCAGCCGTTCGGATTCATGGCCCTGCTGGGATTTCTGAGCCTGGTGGGCATGCAGATCAAAAACGCCATTGTGCTGATCGATGAAATCAATGCACAGAATGCCGCAGGGGTCGACCCGTTCCACGCGCTCATCAACGCGGGCGTTGTCCGCCTGCGGCCCGTGGTGCTGGCCGCGCTGACCACGGTGCTGGGCATGGTTCCGCTGTTGACGGATGCCTTTTACGTGGCCATGGCCGTGACCATCATGGGCGGTCTCATTTTTGCCACCATCCTCACCATGGTGGTGATCCCGCTGAACTACGCCATCATCTACCGGGTGCCGAATCCTTAAGCCTTGAACAGCTGGAAAAAGGATTTTCAAGTGCATTGTCTGTTTTCAATTGACAAAAAATAGGAGTTTATCCTATCTTGATTTTGACATTAACAACTTCTGATGCAGAAGCCCTGATGTCCAACAATCAAGCAAGGAGGTACATATGGCGGAAAAACCTGCCGTGGGATGCAAGCGCCCCGCTTCCAAAGTCCAGAAACCTGCGGAAGAAACCGTTCAGCCCGAAACCACCCCACCATCCGATACCCGAAAAGGAGGCCGTTCCATGATTCAGATCGGACAGAAAGCACCGGATTTCAATGCCCCGGCTTATTTCAACAATGAATTCATCTCCGTCCAGCTGTCGGATTACCTGGGAAAATGGGTGGTACTGTGTTTTTATCCCGGTGATTTCACCTTTGTCTGAGCCACTGAAATCTCGGCGGTCGCCGAGAAAAATGCGGAATTTGAAGCCCTGGACGTCCAGGTGCTCTCCGTGAGTGTGGACAGTATGTTTGTCCACAAAATGTGGGTGGACAAAGAACTGTCCAAAATGGTCACCGCCAAGACCGTCCCGTTCCCCATGCTTTCCGATGGCGGCGGCAGCATCGGCAAACTCTACGGGGTGTATGCCGAAGACGAGGGCGTGGATATCCGGGGAAGGTTTCTGATCGATCCGGACGGTATTGTCCAGGCCTATGAAATGGTGGCCCCGCCGGTGGGGCGTAACATTCCTGAAACCCTGCGCCAGGTGAAGGCATTCCAGCTGGTCCGGGAAGGCAAAGGTACCAGGGCAACCCCTTCAGGATGGCAGCCCGGTAAAACCGTTCTGGAGCCCGGTCCCCACCTGGTGGGAAATGTCTGGAAAGTGTGGACCGTGGACAAGGCTTTTGATTGATGTTGAATCTGCCACAGATGTCTTTCGGGCGCCTGTGGCAGATATAAATCCCGATGCCTCTGACCGGCCGTATTTTTAAGATGCGCCTCACTTCCCGATACCGAAACCGGCATCCCCATCCCTTTTTTCCAAGAAACTGTTTGAAAATTCGATCAGATTCGCTATAAAATAGCTTTCTACTGCTTGATTCAAATTGGAAGAGGAGATTTCCGGAGGAACACAATGACGTTGGGGCGGGCAAAAACTTTTTTTTCTGACATGATGAATCATGCCGGTATCCGGGTGAACGGAAACCGGCCGTTTGATATCCGGGTCAAAAACGACCGGTTCTATTCCCGGGTGGCGGCATCTCCAGCTTTAGGACTGGGTGAATCCTACATGGAGGGCTGGTGGGACTGCCCGGCCCCGGATCAATTCATTGAAAAAGTGCTCCGGGCCGATCTTCCCGGCAAAATCAGACAGGACCGGGTCGCGGCAAGAAACGCGCTCATGGCCCGAATTTTCAATCTCCAGACCGGACGGCGGGCTTTTCATGTGGGACAGCAGCACTATGACATCGGCAATGACCTGTACCAGGCAATGCTGGGCCCGCGCATGCAGTACACCTGCGGCTACTGGAAAGACGCCCGGAATCTGGACGAGGCCCAGGAAGCCAAACTGGAGCTGATCTGCCGGAAACTGGCCCTGGCCCCGGGGATGACAGTCCTGGAGCTGGGATGCGGGTTCGGCGGATTTGCCAGGTATGCGGCGGAAAAACATCAGGTGTCCGTGACCGGATTCACTGTATCAAAAAAACAGGCGGAATTCGGCAGAGAATACTGCAAGGACCTGCCCGTGGATATCCGGCTCGATGATTACCGCAATGCCAGAGGCACCTATGACCGGGTCATCTCCATCGGCCTGATGGAGCATGTGGGGATTAAAAACTACCGCACGTATATGGAACTGGCCCGCGAACGGCTGAAAAAAGACGGAATCGCATTCGTGCATACCATCGGCGGGAACTTCACCACCAAAATCTGCAATCCCTGGACCGCCAAGTATATTTTCCCCAATTCCGTGCTGCCGTCCATCGCCGCGCTGGGAAAAGCCATGGAAGGACTGTTTGTCATGGAAGACTGGCACAATTTCGGGGAAGATTACGACAAGACCCTGATGGCCTGGCACAAAAATTTCAAGGCAGCCTGGCCCCGGCTCAAGGACCGCTATGGGGACCGGTTCTACCGGATGTGGGAATATTACCTGCTCAGCTGTGCCGGCGGGTTCCGGGCGCGTGCGATGCAGCTGTGGCAGATGGTGCTGACCCGCCCCGGCCGGCCGAAGCCGGACTGCCGGATCTCATGAGGCCGGCCATGATTCAGACGGATGTGATCGTTGTGGGCGGCGGACCGGCCGGATCAGCCTGTGCGGCCCGTCTCAAAAAAAACGGAATGGATGTCAGGATCCTGGACAAACAAAGGTTTCCCAGGAAAAAACTGTGTGCCGGATGGATCTCCCCCGGGGTGTTTGATGACCTGGGATACGGCCCTGATACCTATCCCCACGCCTTGACCCGGATCCACCGGATTCACTTTCACCTGTTCGGGATTCCATTGCCGGTAAAAACGCACCAGTACGCGGTCCGGCGCATCGAATTCGACCACTGGCTGACCCGGAAAGCCGGGGTGCCGGTGCATACCCATGCCGTCAGAAAGATCCGGGGAAACCGGTCCGGGTATATCATCGACGACCGGTTTGAATGCCGGTACCTGGTCGGGGCCGGCGGCACTCACTGTCCGGTGCGCCGGGCTTTTGCGCCGCCATTACCGGCCCGGCCGGAAACCGCCCGCATCGCCGCAGTAGAAAAGGAATTTCTGGGCCGTCAGCAGATCCGGGAGTGCCACATCTGGTATCTGGAACAAGGTCTGCCCGGGTATGCGTGGTATCTGCCCAAACAGGGCGGGTGGATCAACATCGGCATCGGCGGGAAACAGCACCGCCTGACCGCCCGGAAAACCACCATCATGGACCACTGGCGCGGGTTTGTGCGCCGCCTGGTCGACAAAGGGTTTCTGGACCGCCCCCCCGGGGACCCGGCCGGGCACACCTATTACCTGCGGCATGCCCCTTATCACCGGCATGGTCAGGCAAACGCCACGCCGGACCATGTATCCATCATCGGCGATGCCGCCGGCCTGTCCACCCTGGACATGGGGGAAGGCATCCATGCGGCCGTCCAGAGCGGGCTTGCCGCGGCTGACGCCATCATTTCCGGCCGCTCCGCGCGGATGGCCCATATTTCCCGGTTCAGCCTGCCGGGCCTGGTGACGTCCGGATTCCGTTCCGCTTAACCTTTGGTCCAGAGAATCGCTTTGCGCTTCTCCGGAATCTGCTGCCGCAGGTCTTCGAGCTTTCCAAAAGTCAGTATGTTGGCCATGCAGTGTTTGACACATGCGGGTGCCAGGCCCTGTTTCACCCGGCCGGCACAGAACACGCACGCCCGGGTGAAGGTGGGAATATAGGTGATGAACAGCTGGTCACTGGGCAGCCGGTGAATGAATTCCTTTACTTCCACCCCGCCGGCCCGCCCCGCCGGGCGATGATATTCCTGCTTGCAGGCCACCTCGCAGCTTCTGCACCCGGTACAGTATTCATAATCGACAAGCATTGCATATTCCGACATGATTCCTATCCTTTCGCCTTGTATACCCGGCACAACATGCTTTTAATGGGTGCGCCCAGCCCGCCTTTGCCTTCATTGGACATGGGGATGAGCTGGTTGACGTTGACATCCCACACCCCGAACAAAGAGGGCTCTGCCCCCTCTTTTTCCGGGAACCACCACCCATGCTCGGCCATGACCACATCCGGGTGGATAATGGGGGTGGTTATGGCCGTGACCGTGATTTTCCCCAGCCAGTTTTCCACGCACACTTTTTCCCCGTTGCCGATGCCCAGTTTATCTGCGGTATCGGGATGGATTTCCAGTACCGGTTCTTTCTGCTGTTCTCTGAGCCAGGGGATCTGCCGGTGTTCCGAATGAAAATATGGGCCCATCCGCCGGCCCGTACACAGGATCAGCGGATATTTCTTGAAAAGATCCGGGGTGCTGACCGGGCTGTAGGGCGGTTCTTCATGGTACGGCATGGGGTCAAGTTCCCATTTTTCAAGCCACGAGGAATACAGTTCGATTTTCCCGGAAGGGGTTCTGAATCCGGGTTTGCCGTCCGGCCGCAGCAGACCTTTTTCATACCGGGCATAGGGTTTGCTGGGATGGCCGTCCGGCGGCATGATCCAGGTTTTTTCCTGTAAGTCCTTATAGGTCATGCCCGAAGAAGCCAGCAGGCTGTCAAACAGATCATGGACCGATTCAAAGGGAAAATCCTTCATGAACCGCTTGGAAAGCTCCAGGTTGATCTCGATGTCCGACTTGCATTCTCCCACATCCACGATTTTCTTGATGGCCTGGAGCGGCACCCACCAGGCTTTGAGGGAATCTTTTTCCAGGAAACTGGCCGCCGGCAGGATCACATCGCACAGCATGGCCGTCGGGGTCATGAACAGGTCCACGCACACCGTAAAATCCAGTTTTTTGATGGCATCCCGCCATTTGCCGGGTTCCATACCCGTGCAGGCAATGGGATTGGCGGTCTGGATCCACATGCCCTTGATTTCGTAAGGATCCCCGGAAAAGATCTGTTCCAGTACTTTGTCCGGCTGGGCCCAGGCCCTGAAATCTTTGATGGGTCCGTACTCGTTCATGCCGATCCGTTTCTTGGCCACCTCTTCGGGCAAACTTAAGATCGCACCGCCGGCATGGTAGGGATAAGTGACCACATCACAGGCATACCGCGCAATGGCATTACCACCGGGGATATCCAGGTTCCCGGTCATGCACCACAGATGGTTGATGGCCTGGGACGTGGGAATGGTGGAGGGGATGGTGTCGATGGGAAGCCCCCAGTGCAGGGCGGACGGCGCGCTTTTCGCGTACATCCGGGCCCCTTCAACGATTTTGTCCGCCGGCACCCAGGTGATGTCGGACACTTTTTCAGGGGTGTAGGCGGCCGCATTTTCCTGATACCGGGTCCAGACGGTTTTGATCGTTGCGGAAGATCCATCCGTCAGGGTCACGCTGAATGCACCGGTCAAAGACGGCGTTGTGTCCGGCTGTTCATAGGACTGGTCTTTGGAATCCCACACCACAAAGTCGCCGGTGGCGGCATCATGCACCACGAAATTGTCACCTGATCCGCCGGACTTGATATGGCTTTCCCGCAACAGTGCCGGTTTGTCATCCTTTTCCATGACCAGAAACGGGGCATTGGTCCATTTTCCCACAAACGACTTGTCCCAGAGATTTTCCTTGAGTATCACATGGATAAACCCCAGGGCCAGGGCCGCATCCGTTCCCGGCCGCAGCTGGAGCCACAATTTGGCCCGGGACGCGATCCAGGTGCACCGGGGATCGATCACCAGCAGCTGAGTGCCCCGTTTCATCAGATCCACATACCAGTGCCCGAAAAATCCGTCCGGACAGGTGGCCGGCAGGTTCTGCCCCCAGATGGTCACGGTTTCCGGAATCCGGTATTGCGGATCATCATACCGCTTCTCATGCCACTGGGACGCGTCCACCACGGCAAAATCCCCCTGGGTGATGGACATCATCATCAGCCGGGGGGTATAACAGGAGATCCCAGAAAGCCCGAACATCCAGTTAGGGCTACCATAGGCATAGGCCAGCATGGAGATCCATCCCCCAATGTCCCGGCCCGTGCCTTGGTGGAAGATCACCGATTCAGGACCGTGCTCTTCCCGGATTTTTTTCATCTTTGCTTCGATGAGATCATAGGCCTCGTCCCAGGAAATGGGCGCGAACTTTCCCTCCCCTTTTTTTCCCACCCGCTTCAACGGCGTTTTCAAACGGTCCGGGTGATACATGTACTGGGTCATGGACAGGCACCGGGAACACAGCCGGCCCTGATTCCAGGGATGGTCCGGGTCCCCTTCCACCTTGATGACCTTGTTGTCCTTGACATGGACCAGGACCCCGCATCCGCCGTGACATCCCGGTCCCGGCGACCACGTGGTGGTTTTGATAATCTCAACCCCATCTTTCCGGCTCATAACACCTCCTTGGTTTTTATATGGATGCACCGGCCTGCCGGGAGATCCACCGGCCCATGGCCGCGACCCTTTCTCCCATGGCCGGGATTTCATCTTGTCCGAACATTCCCGCAAGCACCACCCCGGCGAAAACAGCATTCCCGTGATCGAACACCGGGGCTGCCACGGCACGAATCCCGGGCGTCATGGATTCATTGTCCACGGCATACCCGTTTTCCCGGCTCCGGACAAATTCCGCCTCCAGCCGGGCACGGTCCACCCGGGTGTTTTCCCCGTAAAAATGCAGCTCCTGGGATGTCAGGATCTTTTCTCTGGTTTCATCATCCATGGCCGCCACAATGGCCTTGCCATGTGCCCCGTGGGTAATGTGAAAACACTGGTTCTGGCGAATGGTCAAAGACACCACTGCATTGCCATCATATTTCCCGACCACGTAAAACCGGTCGTTTGAGACGATTCCCAGCAGCACCGTACAGGCGGTTTCTTCGGCCAGGGCCTGGAGACGTCCCCTGGCCGCCGCATGAATATCCAGGTCATCAATTGCCCTGGCTCCCAGGGGAATCACGGCAGGCCCCAGTGAATAGGTCTTGCTGATTTCATCCCGAACGACAAACCCGTATTCGCCCAATGAATTCAGAATGGAATATCCTTTGCTTTTGTGAATGCCGACCGCCTCACAGATCCGGGTCAGGGTCATGTCCGTTCCCGGTTGACCGCCCAGGTACAACAGCAGCCGGGCCGCCTGGCTCACTGCCGGCGACAGGGGCCTGGCAGGCGTGGTTTTCTTTTTTTTATCCATCAGGCATTCCTTTCCTAAAAAAACCTGTTTATTCCATATACAGAACTCAATTCTTTATATAGAATAAATAAAACTGCCTTGTCAAGACAAATGCAATTTACAATTTCTGCCCAAAGCGATACCCCCGTGGCCTGAAAAACATTGTGTCTCACGGAGTTTCATTCTGTCTTTCAACCCCCTGGCTTGTTTTCAAGTTTTACGTATGCTGACAAAGAGGATAGTTAAAGGAGTTGATTGAAAAACAACCTTCTGGAACTCAACGGCCTGATTGAAGAAACCGCCATGGACCTGTATCAAGAATTTATTTTAAAGCGCTGACACATGACGTCTACGAAAGAAGAGCCTCCGGTCAGCATGCCTGACACCACGATCGCATACTACACCACCCACGTCAAAGGCCTGGTCCGGCGGTATGAATCTGCGGGTGTGACGGATCTCCACACGCTTCTGACGGACAGCTTTCTCCCCGGCACCCCGCTCCTGGAACTGGGATGCGGATCCGGCAGGGATGCTGCGTTCATGCTGGAAAACGGATTCGATATCACAGCATCGGACGGGATTCGGGAGATGCTCGATGCGGCGAGCGCCGGTTCACCCCCCTGATCCATGCCGAGTGGACCGGTCTCTGCCGCCGGGCAGGGTTTGACATCCTCACATCCACCCCCACATCCGACGGGCTGGGCCGGAAAACCTTTGCCTGGCTCAACTGCCTGGCCGTAACCCAAAAGACTGGTGCGTAACATCACCTGTCCGATACAGCAAAGCCCGGAATCCCGTCCAAAACCACAAACGGGACCGTCAGACAGACATGACCTGTCTGACGCGCGGTTTCGTTCAGGCGCGCTTCGATTTGGGCAAAAACCGCCTCCTGCCTGTCCGCTGCCACCAGGCTTTTCCAGCCGTCCAGAAAAAAGTGGCGGATCAGGTAATGCCTGAACAGTGTGGTGCCGTCCATAAAGCGCATGGAAAAGCGGTCTTCGATCACCTGCCGGACCGAAAACCCGCAGTCGTTCAGCACCAAAACCAGCTCTTTGGCAGACAGCCGCTTTTTGCGGATCTGATCTTTTATTTTTGCCGCAGACGCTGCCAGATCCTGTTCCAGAAGTACCATTTCAAACACCTGGTAGAACTCGGACATGGTCTGTTCGGTATTCACGGCAATCACCAGCTGCCCCTCCGGCTTGATGACCCGGCGGCACTCCATGAATGTCCGGCCGACATCCGCCACATTGTTGGTGCCGTTGTTGGACACCACCAGGTCTACGGACCGGTCCGCAAAGGGGAGCGACTCCGCAACCGCCTGCACGGCATGAACCCCGGACAGGCCGTACATCTGCCTTTTATATGCCAGGCGTTTCAACGGTCCGTTCAGCGGGTCCAGTCCGATACACCGGCTGGTTTCCCCGAACCTGGAGGCGATCTCGATGATGGGGAATCCTTCCCCGCACCCGATATCCAGCACTGTGATATGCTTTCTGAACGCCAGGGTATCCAGCAGCCTCAGGCCGAACGGGGCAGACCACAAAGGCAGTTCATCCATAAACACATTGAAATCATTCACAGGCACAATCCTTTCAACCCATCATCCCTTCACCGGTTTTTTCTGACAGAAAACAGATGATCTGTACAGCAAAAAATGCCATAATACCTCTTGATAAAGATACAGCCCAAAAAACCATGATGAAAGGACATTCCCATGACCCACAAATTCAATACCCTGGCCCTTCATGCCGGCATTCACACGGATGACACCCTGTCCCGGGGAGTCCCGGTCCACCGCACCACGGCCTACCTGTTCAAGAACACGGCCCATGCCGCCGACCTGTTTGCCTTGAAGGAACTGGGCAATATCTATTCCCGTCTCCAGAACCCCACCCAGGATGTGCTGGAAAAACGGGTGGCGGCCCTGGAAAACGGGGCCGCGGCCCTGGCGGTGTCATCGGGCACGGCCGCAATCTTCTATACCATCATCAACACCTGCGGCCACGGAGACGAGGTGGTATCCACGGCCAACCTGTACGGCGGCACCATTACCATGTTCACCCACATGCTGCCGGAAATGGGCATCCAGGTGCACTATGTCCACCCGGACAAAGAAGACGACATTGAAAAGGCCATCACCCCTTCCACGCGGCTGCTGTTCTGCGAAACCATCGGCAACCCGTCCCTGGACGTGGTGAATATCAAAAAAATGGCGGACATCGCTGAAAAACACCACCTGCCCCTGGCTGTGGATTCCACCTTCACCACGCCCTACCTGATCCGGCCCATCGAACACGGGGCCCACATCGTGATCCATTCACTCACCAAGTGGATGGGAGGCCACGGCACGGCCCTGGGCGGCATTGCCGTGGACAGCGGCACCTTTGACTGGACCGACGGCAAATTCCGGCTGTACAATGATCCGGATACCTCCTACCATGACCTGCGGTTTGCCCATGATCTCGGGGACCTGAACCCGCTGGCATTCATCCTGCGGATGCGGGTGGGACCGCTGCGGAATCTCGGGGCCTGCATCAGCCCGGACAATGCCTGGATATTTTTGCAGGGGATCGAAACGTTGGGACTGCGCATGAAACAGCACTGTGAAAACGCAATGGCCACGGCCCGGTTCCTGGCGGATCACCCGGCCGTGGCCTGGGTGAGATACCCGGGCCTGCCGGACGATCCCTCCCATGACACGGCCGCATCCCAGTTTGACAAGGGGTTCGGCGGCATGGTGGTGTTCGGGCTCAAATCCGGCCGAAAAGGCGGCGAAACATTCATCAACCGCCTGCAGCTGTTCTCCCACCTGGCCAATGTGGGGGATGCCAAAAGCCTGGCCATCCATCCGGGTTCCACCACCCATTCCCAGCTGACCGACGCGGAACTCATCGAAGCCGGGGTCACCCCGGACATGGTGCGGCTGTCCATCGGCATCGAAGACATTGACGACATCCTGGCGGACCTGGATCAGGCGATTAACGCGGCTCGGTGATGCCTGTGCCGGCTATTTTTTACTGACCGCAAGGATCCCGCCGGCACAGAACAGAATCACGGCCGTGACCCGGTTCTGGACCCGGGCCAGGTTCCGCTGCCGCAGCCATTGGAACACCCGGGCGCCGAACAGGGCATATGCCATGGCGCTGCTGCCCTGGATGACAAAAAAACTGGCCGCCAGGATCAGGAAATGGGCCGTGTAATGTGCCGGGTGGATAAACTGGGGAAACAGCACCGTGAACACCAGCACGGATTTGGGGTTGGACATGCCCGTGGCAAATCCTAAGGAAAACTGCTTGACCGGCGAGACGGGCAGGCCGGTGCGGGTCATTTCCATATCCCGGATGGACTGCCGCCAGTTTTTGATCCCCAGCAGGATCAGGTAGACAACCCCCACCCACTTGATGGTGTTGAAAACCACCGTGGAGTTCTGGACAATCACCCCCAGGCCCAGGTACACCACCACCATCTGGACCATATAGGCGGCCGACCCGCCGAAAATACCCGGCAGGGTCCGGTAGAACCCGTGCTTCACACTGGAAGACATGGAAAACATGGTCATGGGCCCCGGTGTATAGGCAATGGCCGTCATCATCACAAAAAAGGTAAACCACGCACTGAACTGCATCATAGATCCATGTCCTGAAAAAAATTCACCTGAAACTTCTGCCGGATTCTCTCGATGGTCGGCCGGTCCGGTTTGAACGGGATATCCGGGATGTTCGGCACAGGCAGAACATGGGTTTCGCAAAAAGGCGTATCTTTCAATTTCATGTTGTAGGCCAGAACCATCAGGGTTTCCAGGTTCACCACATCCTCGATATTGTACGCCAGCAGGGTTTCCAACGCCTTGATATTGCCGGTCTGCTGAAACTCCCGCCACAAAAGCACCGCAAAAAATCCGTCCACCCCGTCCAGATCCCCCCGGTCCAGGCCCAGGGCTTTTTCGCACCGCTTCAACCCGCCGGCATATCCCAGGCTTTTGAACACATACCGCAGATCGATGTGCGCTTGGGTCATCTTAATACCGAAATATTTCTCGATAAACGGCACATCAAAAGTTTTGCCGTTGTAGGTGACGATCACGTTGTACCGGTCGATATCCGCCATGAACGCATCCAGGTTTTGCCCCTGGACATAATATCTGATGGATTCCCCGTCATACAGGGCAATGGTGGTGATCTCGCTTCCAAACACATTCATGCCCGTGGTTTCGATATCCATGAATACCGTGGTTTTCCTAAACTGCGGGAAAAACCGCCAGTGCTCCCCGGCCGGCAGAAGATCCGCAAAATAGGCCGGGTTGTTGTTGTCCAGATGTTCACAGGATGCCGCCATGCCCGCGGCAATGCGCATCAGGTTTCTGGCGGGAACATCACAGGCAACGGCAGCACCCACCTGGTGCCAGTCCAGCAGCCCCGCCGTCCACAGCCGTTTCTCCGTGACCGCCCCGACCCCCGGTATATGAAGAAATGAATTGATCAGCATCTCTCTCACCTTTCGCGTTTCAAAATCAGAAACCAGTATAACAGATTGATTGTATCCGGCAATCATGTTATTTCAAAGGCGACTATCAAAGGAGGCGGCATGACACCCAAAGGCCCATGGATTCACCGGTTTTCGATTCAACTGTTCACTTTGTTTCTCGCGGTTCTGGTTTACTGGATCCTGGGATTTCTGGTCCAGGACATTGAATCCATTCCGGGGCCGTCATACAATGACATCGAACAGCAGCACGTCGACCCGGCCCTGGTGGAAAAACAGAAAACCCTGGCCGCCGACATTGCCGAGGCAGACCGGGCCATTGCCGGCAAGCGCGAGGAGATGCAGATCATCAGCGACAGCACCCGGAACCTCCAGAGCACCATCAGCCAGCTGATCGAACTCCAGAAACTCACGGTCCAGAAATCGGTTTCCCTGCCGGAAACGGAACAGACCAACCTGTCTGACAGCCTGGCCCGGTTTCTGGACAACCAGACCCGGTACCAGGCTTTGAACACGGAACTCTCCGGCCTCACCGAACAAAAACAGGATCTGGCATCTGAAAAGCGGCAGGTGGACCAGCGCATCGACCAGCAGAAAAAGCCGGCCCAGGAGAAATTTCAACGCCTCACAGAAAAACACCGCCTGGGCCTGGCCATATACCAGCTGCTCATTCTCATCCCGCTGCTGGCCGTCGGCGCGTTCCTTTTGCTCAAAAAGCGCGGCAGTATATACTATCCCCTGTTTCTGGGATTCGGGGCCGCCGTCCTGATCAAGGTATCATTGGTGCTGCACGCCTATTTTCCATCCCGGTATCTGAAATATTTTCTGGTGGCCGGACTCCTGGTGGTCGTTGTCCGGCTCCTGATCTACTTTATCCGGGTCGTGGCGTTCCCCAAAGCCCAGTGGCTGATCCGCCAGTACCGGGATGCGTATGAACGGTTCCTGTGTCCTGTGTGCGAATATCCCATCCGCACCGGCCCCAGGAAATACCTGTTCTGGACCCGGCGGACCATCAACAAACTGGTGGTCCCCGGCGAACCGGAAGATGAAAAACCCTATGCCTGCCCTGCCTGCGGCACCTTGCTTTTCGAGGCATGCGGCAGCTGCGGCGGCATCCGGCATGCCCTGCTGCCCCATTGCCAGCACTGCAACGCGCACAAGGAAGTCACAGAAAATGCCGAAAAAGATTTATCCGATGACTGAAAAACAACCATCCAGACTCACTTCCGGACCATTTACCCATGGTTTGCCCGGCGGTTTGATTCCGTGTCCTGGTACAGGTGTGTGGACAATACCTCATTGTGCCGCACCATGCCCAACAGTTTTTTGGGATCATTTTTGTCCACCACCACCAGCCAGGTGTTGCCGGGATGTTTCTTAAGGGCCGCCATGGCGGTTTCAATGGTGTCGTCCGGGGTCAGCTTCATGGGGACGCGCGTGGCAATGTCCCCGGCCACCACGATATGCCGGAGGCCGGGTTCAAAAAGGGTGTCCGCGATATCGGCATATTTGATCACCCCCACCAGTTCATTCCGCCGGTTGACCACGGGCAGCTGATCATAACGGGAATGCCCCAGTGCTTTCAGGACCTCGTCAAACGGGGTGTCATTGAAAATCGCCTCCACATTTCGCCGCATGATATGGGAGATGCAGATACCGGCCCGCTGGCCGGCAGCCCCGGAAAGGGCGATCCCAAAAGCATCTTTCACCTGGTGCACGGCCTGGCCCAGGCCTTCGGTGAACCCCACGGGGCTCCGCAGGGCCATGAGATTGAGCACGGTCACTTCACCGGCATTCACCAGGGACCACCGTGTCAGAAAAGGTCCGGCCACCTCAAACACAACCACCGCCGCCAGCACCACCGTCTGAATGCTCTGCCCGGGACCGGGCCAGGACCGGGCCAGGGTGCCGGCAAGGCCGATGGCCAGGCCCGCCTGGGCCAGCATGGCAGGCCCCAGCCACCGCTTCTGAACATGGGAGGCATTGGCGGCAAAAGCCCCCAGGGTACAGCCGAAATACTTGCCCGCACTCCGCAGCCCCACATATGCCGCACCGATCCATCCCATGTGCACCAGGGATTCCAGGTGAAGTTCCGCCCCCGCCATGATGAAAAACAGCACATACAACGGGTAGTCAACCGCTGACAAATCCTTGATGGTCCGGTCCCCGAACGGGGACGCATTGACAGCGGCCGCACCGGCGAAAAGCGTGGCCAGCATGGCGGACACCTCCAGAAACGCCGCCAGACCCACACTGATGAACACGGCGGCCAGAACCAGGATCTGCCGGTCCACCTGACGGGTCAGCCGCTGGTCCATCACGGCGACCAGAAACCCCGTGCCGATGCCCAGCCCCACCGGAACCGCAATCTGATAAACCGTTCCTGCCCCGGACCCTGCCGCATCAGGCAGTGCCATGCCCAGAAGGATGAAAGCGACAATGGCCAGCAGGTTGTTGATGCCGATCAACGGCAGGATGGTGTCGGTCAACGGGCCCTCGGACTGGCACTCCCGGATGACCATCTGGGTGGCGGCCGGTGCCGTAGTCACGGACATCACCGCCAGAAACCCGGCCACCAGGACCGACCGGCTCAGCAGATAGGTGCCCGCCCCCACCAGCAGTGCGGTCAGCCCGATTTCAAAGGCGCTGACAACAAACAGCCCTGATCCGATTTTCCTCACCGCCTTTAAACTGAAACTCCCGCCGATGGTGAATACAATCAGCCCCAGGATCATATCATGGACCGGCTCCATTGCATGGAGCTGCCCGGTGCCGATCACTGCGGGAATGCCCAGAATGCCGCCTACAGAGGGGCCGGCAGCCACGCCCACGGCCAGGTAACCGGTGACCCGGGGAATCCCTAAAGAGGCACTGATCCGGCCGGCACCCAGGGCCAGCAGATACAGAATCCCCAGAGACAGCAGCACAGGCAGCATGGTCCTCCTCCATTGTTTCCCGGTTCAACAGACAGCGGTGATATAGTAACGTTCTCCGGGAAAAAACACCAGCCTGATTTGTGAATTCCGGAAAAGTCACCCGGATCTGACACCCACCCGGTCTTCGGATTTTTGTTTGACATCAAAACAAATGATTCATACAATGAGACATAAATAATCCAGGTGGATGGACCCTGACCGGAGCGGACATGACCCTGTTTACAATCGACCATGAAAAATGCGACAAAGACGGCATCTGCGCCCTGGAATGCCCGGCACATATTATTGAAATGACCGACAACGGACCGGTGCCGTCAGATGACGCTGAAGAGATCTGTATCCGGTGCGGCCATTGCGTGGCGGTCTGCCCCCGGGCGGCCCTCACCCTGAAATTTCTCTCCCCGGAAGAGTGCATGCCCGTCAAAAAGGAGCCGACCCTGGATGCGGCCCATACCGAGCATTTTCTCAGATCCCGGAGGGCGGTCAGACGTTACAGGGGCAAGCCGGTTCCCAGAGACCTGTTTGAAAAAGCGCTGCGAATTGCCTGTTGTGCGCCCACAGGCAGCAACCGCCAGGAGGTTCGATGGCTTGTAATTGACAGGAAAAAAGAGGTTGAAAAAATAGCGGCCCATGTCATCGAATGGATGCGGTATTTGGCAAAGACCCGCCCGGAACTTGCCCTGCCGTTGAATATGCAGACCCTGATCAGTCACTGGGAAAACGGCGCGGACAGGATCTGCCGGGATGCCCCCCAGCTGGTGTTCGCCCATGCCTCCAATGAATTCGGCAGCGCCGCCGCCGACTGTCACACCGCCCTGGCCTACCTGGAACTCGCGCTGCCCGGTTTCGGCCTGGGGTCCTGCTGGGCCGGATATGTCAATTATGCGGCCGGTCAGTGGCCGCCCCTTGCCGAGTTTTTATCCTTTCCTGACAACCATTCCTGCCACGGGGCACTGATGGTCGGCTTTCCAAAATTCAGGTATTTCCGGGCACCCAGAAGGAACCAACCCGTTGTCCGGTACCATGGAGAATAGCGTTTTCCAGATCAGCCGGGTATTGTCACTGTATTTCATAAAAAGCGCCGGGGGACAGAAATGCCCGGGCACTTTCCAGATAACTGTCTGACATGGCACGGATGCTCTCGGCAAGCTGTTCCGGGTTGTCATAGGTCTTTTTCACCTTTCCGGGGGAACCGGTGACAAGGGAATGAGGCGGTACCACCGTGTTTTCCAGCACCACGGCACCGGCGGCGATGACCGAGCCCTTTCCGATCACGGCATGGTTCATGATGACCGCCCCCATGCCGATCAGGCAGCCGTCTTCAATGGTACATCCGTGGATCACACACCGGTGGCCGACGGTGATGCCACAGCCGATGGTCAAAGGAATCCCTTCATCCGCATGGCACATGCACAGGTCCTGGATATTGGTTTTTTCGCCGATGACGATGGCGTCCAGATCTCCCCGGATCACCGTCTGGAACCACACGGAAGACTCTTTTCCGATGTTAACATTACCGATGATCTGGGCCGAAGGCGCGATAAACACGGACGGGTGAATCCGGGGGGTATGGGTGTTAAACGCATACAGGGGCATGGTAATCCTTTTCTTATGATGATCCCGGCGGGATTCAGACCCGGGTTTCCGGCCTGAAAATGCTGAACAGGAGCCCTTCCGGGGCCATGTTTATCAATGGCAACAACTTTAACAGCTTCTATGAACCAGATATTATATCGGTTGTCAGGAAAATAACAACCCGGTTGAAGACCGGGAATTCTCGCTTGATTGCACCGGACATTCGTGTTATTACTCTGGTTATAACAACAGGAGGCCTGCATGCTGGAATTGAAAGTCAGAAAAATCGGCAATTCTCTCGGGATTGTCCTTCCAAAGGAGTCTCTACTGCGGCTGCGGATCAAGGAAGGGGAAAGCCTGTACCTGACCGAGAACCCGGATGGCGGATACCGGCTCACCGGATACAATGAAACATTCTCAAGACAGGTATCTGAAGCAGAAAAAATCATGCAGCAGGACAAAGATCTTCTCCGTGAGCTCTCAAACCGGTGAGCTTCGAGTGGATTGAAATGGAAACCGTGCTTGCGGTCCATGACATGCAGATCGCCGAGCACGGCGGTGCATCCGGAATCCGGGATATCGGACTGATTGAAAGTGCCCTGGCCAGACCGGCAAACATGGTGAATTACGGCGATCCGGACATCGTCGACCTGGCTGCTTCCTATGCCTTCGGCCTGGCCATGAATCACGGATTTATCGACGGCAACAAAAGAACCGCCTATGTCGTGACCCGTCTGTTTCTGCGGCTGCACGGCATGGATTTTACCACACCCCCCGTAGAAAGGGTGCTGGCGTTTGAACAACTGGGCAAAGGCGCATTTTCCGCCGCATCGTTCACCCTTTGGCTGAAAAAGAATGTCGCCCGGATCTGACACCCGGCTGTACTGGGAATATTCAAATAACCAGGGTTAAGATTTATAATACCAGCCGCCATCATGAACCCATTAAACCGGAAGACACGATGAAACAGCATTCAGACCCGCTGAAAGGTACGTTGGACTATTATCAGTCCAATGCAAAACAATTCTTTGATGACACCGTCTCCATCGATCTCACAGACCTGTATCTCCCGTTTCTTGAACGTCTGCCTGAAACCGGGCGGATCCTGGATGCGGGATGCGGGTCTGGAAGGGACACCCGGTTCTTCACAAGACAGGGGTTTGAGGTGGTTGCGTTTGACAATTCCCCTGAAATGGTAAAACTGGCCTCTGATTTCACGGGCCAGGACTGTCTGCTCCTTTCGTTTGATGATATCCTTTTTGACAACCGGTTTGACGGCGTGTGGGCGTGTTCATCATTGCTGCATGTGCCCAAACGCCATATGGCCGCTGTGTTGAACCGGCTGTGCAAGGCCCTCAAACAGGGCGGGATTCTGTACACCTCTTTCAAGTATGGCGATGATGAAGTCTTCAGGAAAGGCAGGCTGTTTTCAAATTACGATGAAAAAAGCATCCATGCACTGGTATCCGATCAACCACACCTGGAGATCGTGAAATACTGGAAAACAGATGATCTGCGGCCCGGCCGCGACAGTGAGAAATGGCTGAATATTCTGCTTCAAAAAAAGTGTTAAAAAAATGCCTGTAATTGAAAACCCTGTTCTCCGGGCAGGGCATCCTCTCATTCAGTGAAATCCCGGTCCGCCCCATCCCCCGGTTTTGCCGCAGCAAAAAAAATCATGCAGGACAAAGGTCTTCTCCTGTTTTATGCATCCAAAGGATTTTCTATTCTGATACCCTGAATTATCTGGCCATCGTTTAAATCTTCGGTCCAAATGGTTTCACAATGGGCACTTTCAGCAGCAGACATGATCAAAGCATCCCAAAAGGATAACCGGTTAATGATCTGGCAATCAATGGCTCTGTCGATAATTTCAGGCGTAATCAGCACAATTTCAAACTTTGAAAATGAATGGATGATTTCCTTTGAGATAAGCGGATCGACACCGAGTTTCCTGGTTGCCGTCACATGAAATTCCTGTATCACCTGGGTGGAAATGACACCCCGGTTTCCGTTGAGCACCTTTTTCAGGCAGGACCGGCTTTGGGCCTGCTTTCCCTTTTCATTCACATCCAGTGCATACACCAGGATATTCGTATCGATGAAAATTTTAGACATCGTACAGGTCTTCCCGTTTCCATTTTTTGCCTTTAGAATCGGCATTGGCCCTGTCCATCAATTCGAAGCACGCGTCAAGCCAGTTTTCCGACTGCGATTTCACAGTTTCTTCCAGCATTTTCCGAATCAACGCATTCATTGATGTATTGTGTTTTCTGGCATATTCGCGCCCGGAGTCCAACAACTCCTTATTTAAAGAAATCGTAATATTAGGCATGATAAACCCTCCATTTCAGATTTTATACATTATATGTGTACACGGATTATGTGTCAATGCAATAGAAATTCAAATATTTCCGGGCCCCCAGAAGGAACCGTCCCGTTGTCCGGTATCATGAAACATGCTCAAGACAGGGGCCTGAAGCAAAAAAAATCATGCAGCATGACAAAGATCTTCCCCGTGAGCTGTCACGCCCCACGATCTGCACCGCTTTGCTCACAAAACACTGTCCGCATACGGCTTCTCCTTCCATGCCCCGGCTTTCCGGAGCGCCCTGTTCACCAACCCGGACACGGGCCTGGCCGTGCTCCTGGATCACCAGATCTGCGACACCCGGTATCCCTTTGCCTATACCCTGTACACCAAGGAACAGAATGCCCTGATGCACAAATACCGGGGGGTGTTCCGGTGGTCCCTGGAGGGCATGAAATCCACGGACAATTTCCTGGATGAGATGCAGCTGTTTTTCGGAAACCCCCATGATTTCCTGTCCGCCCGGAAACTGACCCTCACCCGCTCCTTTTCCCTGTTCGAACACCAGGCCACCGTGCTGGAGGACATCCAGGCGGAGCGGGCCGGCGGCAAATCCGCCTTCCTGGTGGTGCTGCCCACGGGCACGGGCAAAACCGAAATCCTGATTGCCGACCATGCCAGGGAATACCGGGCCGGCAACGCCGCAAAAACCCTGGTCATGGTGCCCACCCGGCAGCTGAAAACCGACCACGCCGCCAAATTCGCTTCCCGGCTTTCAGACCACGGCCTGCCCCAGACCCTGTCCATCGGCGAAGACCCGGCCCGCCATGACATCACCATCCAGACTTATGCCTGGATGAGCCGCCACTACACCCGGTTTGACAGCCGGGCCTTTGACTACATCGCCGTGGACGAGGCCCATCATGCCGTGGCCCCCACCGTCCAGAAGGTGATCCAGTCCTTCTCCCCAAAAACCCTGATCGGGCTCACGGCCACGGACCAGCGCCTGGACAACCGGAAACTGGAAACGGTTTTCGACCGGTACCAGACCGATCTGAGCCTGCTGGATGCCATCCGCCAGAAGCTTCTGGCCCCCATCAAGGCGTTCCGCATCCGGAGCAACATCGACCTGAGCGAAGTGCGTTACAACGGCCGGGATTATGTGGCTTCCGATCTGCAGCGGCAGGTGATCGTCCCTTCCCGGGACCAGCTGATCGCGGATGTCCTGGAAAAATACTTTTCCGGAGACGGCCTGGCCACGAAACAGGGCTTGGTGTTCTGCGTATCCGTCCGGCATGCCGTCAGCATGGCCAGGCTGCTCAACGACTACGGCATATCCGCTGCCGCGGTCAGCGGCCAGGACCGCCGGTCTGAAAAACATACCCAAGTGTTATATTCCGAAATGTTCTG